>Ga0315279_10001395_pt1 | contig 40584 bp, 34 predicted proteins | sample YL17G06_20_MG_FD_203694 | JGI IMG/M metagenome (GOLD analysis project Ga0315279, IMG submission 203694) | Sediment microbial communities from Yellowstone Lake, YNP, Wyoming, USA - YL17G06_20 | ecosystem: Environmental > Aquatic > Freshwater > Lake > Sediment | place: USA: Wyoming | collected...
TGGAAGATGCGCTGCGAAAGGCCAGCTGATCCTTCCGCCGTCAATTGGACACGGATACACGGAGCCGCCCAGATGTCGGCCCGCTATCTGGCCGAACAGATCAATGAGACGGAGACCGTGTATCCGGACACGAACCTGCGCTTGGTCTACAAACTTGTCTCAGATTGAAATCCGCGAGGTAAGGAGCCGTGAGGGTGAGCTCGATCTCGTCCTGCGACAACTCAAACGTCGCTTGGCGGTTTTGACCGCTTCTCAAGAAAGAGCTGTCCGAAAGCTCGAGCTTCCCCGGATTGAAGCGCTCAGCGAGGCGCTGCTCGACTTCACATCGCGCGCCGATCTAACCCGCTGGCTGCGGGCAAACTCGAAATAGCCCACGGATGAACGCCGACTCACACGGATTCTTCGATGAGATCAGTGTGGGTCTGCGTGGGTCCGTGGGCCATTTTTTTGTGCGGCCCAGCGGGATGCCGACTTGGGGCGTCGCATGCTCGAATATTTCCTGCTCGATTGGCAAGATTTCGACCTGCCCGTCTATCCAATCGCGGTCTTGAGCCACAAAAAGAGGGCAGCGGCCTGCCAACTCCCCCGTCGACTTGCCGAACAAGCGCGTCCTGCGTTTCGAATTCGGGTTGAAGTGCTGAGCGAGGCGCTGCTCGACTTCACATCCCGCGCGGATTTGGCCCGCTGGCGGCGGGAAAACTCAAAATAGCCCACGGATTTACACGGACTCACACGGATTCTTCAATGAGGTCAGTGTTGGTCTGTGAAAATATGACAGAACGGGCCTTTAAGTAAAATCAAGCTTCCTCGAGCAGTCGACGAGATGACCATGCTGGAGGCCACAGATGTCTGCTTGATCCGTGAACATCCGTGCAGATCGGTGTCCGGAAGAATCACAGGATTGTTATGGAGAGGCCTTGGGGTCAATGGCGAAGCCGAAGAATTGAGCTATGCCCAAGGCCTACGCCACTTCGAACTGCATCTGCTTGAGGTTCGCCACCGGGATGCGGCTCTTCACGCGAAGCAATTCAACGCCAACTACCTCATCGCGTTCGTTGAAATCGAGGATGATCCCCGGATGCACTTCCTCTGATTCAATGATCTTTGATTCACCAAGCCGCAAATAAATTGCGTCGGCCTTCTCGTCGAAATGGACCCTCATTGCACCCTACTCGCTCTGCGATCGAAGAATGCCGTAACTATGGACCACGGCTTTACAGTTTCATTATAAACGGCCAGCAATGTTTCGCCAGAGGCTGTCTCATTTCAAAAATCTTATCGGACACGGATTTTCACCGATCTTCACGGGTCTGGATCTGTGGGTCCGTGGGCGTTTTGTTTTTGTGCTCCGCTCTGTTTCGTGTACGTCCGCTTCTTTTTTCTGACTGACTTCACAACGGCTAACGTAAGTTCATTCGAATCCGAAAATAATAATCGATCAGTCCAACGTACTCGTTGAGCATCAGACGATTGGCCCTGGCAGCTCCTTCGCCCGGAAACAGAGAGAAGGGGGTCACTGTGACCTTATTCACTGTAAAGTCCCCAGGCGCCGCAATTGGCTCAGGCGCTATCGCTGCAAAGGTCATCATGCTACGCGGCATGTGCACTGCTGACGTTACGAGTAGGTAACGCCTCCAACCGTTTTTCTGCAGGATCCTCTTCACTTGAATGGCGCTCTCAAATGTATCTCTCGAATCCGGTTCAGAAATAACAATTTCACGAGGTGCGCCCCAAAGCACGAGGTAATCGCAGACAATCTTGTTCTCACTTTGAGATGGAGTAAATGGGTCTGAATGGCCTCCTGAAACGACAATCGGTTTAGGCGCCATTCTGTAAAGACGCCAAGCTTCTTCCAATCGCCGAAACGTTTGACTCTGTATACTTGGAAACGGAATCAAACCGGATGCGGGAATCGAGCCGCCGGTTAGGACTACAATTGCGTCGTACGCAGCAACCTTCCGGCAATCGATCAATGGCGGGAAGCGGGACTCGAGTGCGTATGCCAGCGAACGTGATACTAAGCCGGAGTGAATAACCAGGATCAATAGAAGTGTTCCGAGAAAAACTTTTCGGGCCCAGTTACGTTTCCAAAAAACGAAGACAAGAACGAGCAGGATAATCCAGATTCCGGGAGGTAAAATCAGCTCTTTTAAGAACTGCTTGATTACAAACATCATCGTTCCTTTGCTGGCCGAATTGTATGGACAATCAAAAGGTGAAAGGTCGCTCAAGTAGGAGCGCAAGGAAAAAGATAGCCCACGGACCCACGCTGGCCCACACGGATTTACATGGAATCTGTGGGTCCGTGTGCATCCGCATCCGAATTCTCTAAAGGATCTGCTTCACGATAGTATCTACGATTCTCTCTGCGGCCTTACCATCCCATAGTGGCGGCAGCGCGCCCTTCATGAAGTTAGGCCTCGCCCCCACTACCGAAAGCAACTTTTCATGAGGTCTCTTGAAGCGAGATGCACGGGGATAAAGGCGGATTGAAGTAGCTAACAATCACTCCTCACCAGCCTTCCGTAGGACTCTGCTGCAGGTCTTGGCATCAAGGTAGACACCCATCGAGACCAGCTCGTCCAGTAACGCCTTAACTGAGGAGATCAGGCCCCGCTCTTTGCCTAGAAGCAGGATACCCATGGTCCCGGTAGCCGAGATCCCGAGTTCCCTGGCACAGTCGCGAGCCTTTTGGTCATCGATAATGAGGAGATTAGCCCGGAGTTCCTGGGCAAGGACGATCGCCTCGCTTTCTCCCTCATCAAGATGGGTTTTGACCATCAGTTCGGAGACAACCCGAGCACTCTGTACATGGCGGCACCTAATCCAGAGGGCACCAGCAACTTCTTTGGCTCCGGCCTTGCCTTTGCCGATGACGACGACTTCTTGATAAACAGCGAGAGGAATGTAAATGGTTGCGTAGAGAGATCGGAGGAGGTGCAGCGAGTTTATGGCTGAAAGGCTAATCAGGGGAGAGGAATTGGCCACAACTATCATTTTTTGGACTTACTCCCCTTAGCCCCTACTCGGCTCAGCCCCCTCGCTGATCGCAACTGTGCTTCGAGTTCGCTGCCAGTCACCTGAAACATCGGTATCCGGTGTTTGCCCAGAAACCGCATGAAATCAAACAGTGGTATCCCGAGCATCCTTGCTGCGGCGCCTGTAGAGATCCTTTTTTCCTGATATAGCCGGAGGATGGTCTGCTCTTTGAGAATGGCCTCGGCAGTGCTGAGATATTCTTGTTTTAACTTCCGGTCCTTTACCTCTTTGGGGACCTCCAATCGAACGTAAGTCCTTCGCATTGGGAAGATTCCTCCATTTATGCTGTTCTCTCACAACTCGTCATCGGAATGGACTTTAGCACAATGCTTTGGGACGCGGAAGAACCACTAAGTTTCTTTCCGTAGTCTCGCACAAATGTCCTCTGCAGACAAATGGGTGAGACTCCGGAGAGAAACTCAGTGCTCAGCCCGTGTCCTATCTCTTCGTGGACCTTTGTGCGCTTGTGTTTTGTTCCCTCAGTTCTAGATCCAAACACTGATTGGATCCGTGTGGGTCTGTGTGGGTCCGTGGGCCATTTTTTTGTGAAATGCACCGGCCTCGGACGAAACTACATGTGCATCGGGAGTAACCCCATGAACCACGATACCATGTTCAAAATGCTCCTCAAGGCTCCTACGGTCCTCCAAGGCTTCTTTCACGCCTTCCTTCCCGAGGTCGCCAGGTTCATCGATTTCCAGACAATCGAGTTCGTCGACAAGGAAAAGCACACCTTCCACGCAAGAAGGCGGACCGGGGATCTGCTTATCAAGACCCGCTTCCAAGGCAAACCTACTGGTTTCCTTATCCACCTTGAGCATCAGGCCCAGCGGGATGCCGACTTGGGGCGTCGCATGCTCGAATATTTCCTGCTCGATTGGCAGGATTTCGATCTGCCCGTCTATCCAATCGCGGTCTTGAGCCACAAGAAGCGGGCAGCGGCCTGCCAACTCCCCCTGTGCGTCGACTTTCCGAACAAGCGAGTCCTGCGTTTCGAATTCGACGTGATCGACCTCGCGAGGATGGACGCGGAGAGATATTTGAAACTGCCGAATCCCGCCTCCCTGGCGCTCTCCTCGAGAATGAAGTCTGATCCGACCAATCGAGTCAGATTGGCGCGCGATTTCTTTGTCAAGTTAGCCGACACACCCATCCCTGGGAACGTCAAGCGGCTCGTCGCGGGATTTTTCTCCGAGTACCAGCGGTTGAGCCCTCCGGAGGCATTGCAATTGAATCACCAACTGAGTAAAGTAATGCCAGAAATGGCCAGAGAAAAAGTCATGCAGCTAACAAATCCGTTTATCGAGTTGGGCATCCAGCAAGGCCTCCAGCGGGGGCGCCAGGAAGGTCGACGTGAGGGCCGCCAGGAAGGTGAGATCGAGCTCGTCCTGCGACTGCTCAAACGTCGCGTGGAGGGTTTGACCGCCTCTCAAGAAAGAGCGGTCCGAAAGCTCGAGCTTTCCCGGATTGAAGCGCTCAGCGAGGCGTTGCTCGACTTCACATCCCGCGCGGATTTGGCCCGCTGGCTGCGCGCAAATTCTAAATAGCCCACGGACCCACGCTGACCCACACTGACTTTCATTTCGCCAAAACATCCGCGTAGGTCCGCGTGCATCCGCGTCCAAAAACAAGAATGGCCCACGAGGACTCGCATGCCCCATGGGCCGTAAGCGATTCGGAATCGATTGATTGGTTTATTGTGCCCGTTTCGTGTGCTGACTTACCCTTTAGCTGAGTTGCTGCTCAGATACAGTTGCTCTTCCTGTTAGGTGCAGCTCTCGCCGAAAAGGGAAATGCAGCTGATGTCGATCAGTCGCTGTCGCCTCGGACGCCGACACACTTTGAACGACCGAGAATTCGCTCATTTGGAAGCCTATGTCCATGTCAGTCAGGATCCGCCGGATTCCCGCTTCATCGCCCGCATGGGCTGCCCGGATGAGCAGCTCCACCCACTCGTCTAAGTGACGCCAGTCATAGTCGACAGGCGGAGCCACGTAGATCTTGTCGAATTTCGTCGCCGTTGTCCCTTCCTCCGCTATGAGCAGCTGCTCACAGAGCTTCTCACCGGGCCGGATACCGACAAAGGTGATTTCCATGTCTTCGTAAGGCACTATTCCAGACAAACGAATCATGTCCTCCGCAAGATCCACAATCTTGACAGGATCGCCCATATCCAGCAGAAATATCTCGCCCTTTTGCCCCAGCGCGCCGGCCTGGATGATAAGCTGAGCCGCCTCGGGGATTGTCATGAAGTACCGCACCATTCTGGGATCTGTCACCGTAACCGGTCCGCCTTTCCTTATCTGCTCGCGAAATGCCGGTATAACGCTCCCTCGACTTCCCAGGACGTTGCCGAATCGCACGCAGGAATACTTGCAGCGTCCGTTGGCATTCAAGGCCTGTGCCTGGAATAGCAGTTCTGCGATTCGCTTTGTCGCACCCATGATGCTCGTTGGATTCACGGCCTTATCCGTGGACACCATAACGCAGCGATCGACATCATGCGTACGGCAGGACTTCAAAAGCTCCAGGGTACCCGCCACATTATTGACTATAGCCTCGGCCGCGTTTGCCTCCATTAACGGCACGTGTTTATACGCTGCGGCGTGAAAGACTATGTTGGGGCGGTGTGCCGCGAGGGTACGCTCCAACCTCGCGGCCATCCTGAGATCGGCGATAACCGGAATGAGCTCGGTCTTGCGATTTGTTCCGCTCAAACGAAATTCCCACAAGGCCTCAAACATCGAGTTTTCATCTTTGTCAAGCATGACCAGCTGTTGGGGCTCCAAAACGAGCAACTGCCGACAAAGCTCTCGTCCGATCGATCCGGCTGCGCCTGTCACGAGTATCTTCTTTTGATGATAGTGAATCTTTGTGGTGTCGAGCCAGGTCTGGACGTCAATGGTATCCCTTCCGAGCAAATCCTCGATCTCGACGGGACGCAGTTTGCTCACCTTGACGCGATTGAGCAAAATCTCGTAAAGGCCGGGAATGATCTGGAGAGGCACCCGTGCGGTTTTACACAGGTCCATGATCTTTCTCACAGTCTTGCGAGTGGGGGCAGCCATAGTGATGATAGCCTGGTCAACCTGGTGCTCCTGGATCAGCCGTGGCAACTCGTCGATCCCTCCCAAAACAGTCACATTGTGGATGACGTTCCCGCACTTCGTTTTGTCGTCGTCGACAAAGCCGCAGATTTCGATCCCCAGATCGCGGCGCGTTCTGATCTCGCGCACCGTCATGATGCCGGCTGCCCCGGCGCCTATAAGAAGAGCCCTCCGCTGTTCCACCACCGATCCAATATCCTGATTCTCCCGTCGTACCTTCTCATAAGTTATTCTACGAATTACGCGCACTCCGACCATGCCAGCGCTCGCGAGCATATAATCAAGCGCAATTATTCCAAGTGGAAGGGCCAAGGAAGCGACAATTCCGGCCAGTGTCAGGCGAAGTATGAGCATTATTGCCGAGACAGCCGTCACAGCCACATAAATCCTGACAGCATCCGGAATGCTCACATAGCACCACACACGTTTGTATATTCTTAAGCAATGATTCGCTCCAACACGAGCCATGACGAGGAAAGGCAGCATTAGCCACATTCGATGGACCTCGGATCTCGGAGGCCGCCCCTCAAATCGCAGCAGAAAGGCGACGACTAGAGATGCAGCGGCCACAGCGGAGTCCAGGACGATATGCCCTGCCGTTGAGTAAATGTACTTTCGGACCCATGGCTGGGCATCGATATCCCCCGATGTCCTGCCCAGCAGGTCTAATCCCCGTCTTAGATGCGTGGCTAACAGATCTATCCACTCCTGCGTTTTTCTTATCATGATGACTCGCCTTATGTTCAATATCGCCCCAAGAGATCGGTGTGGGTCTGTGTGCGTCCGTGTCCGCTTTCTTTTACTACTGCATGCTCTCGATCGCGACGGACGCGGCAGGACCTCTCCCCTGAAATCCTATGCCCATCTCGTAGAATATCTTGTAGATCCTAGCTTCATCGCCGGATCGTGTTGCCCACGTCAGCCGATCGACCCACTTGTCGAGAAGTTCATAGTCGTAGTGTAACGGCGGAGCCACAAAGATTTTATCGTACTGCGTGGCGGTGGCGCCCTCTTCGGCGATGAGAAGTTCTTCGCGGAGCTTTTCGCCCGGTCTCGCGCCGACCACTTTAATCTCGATATCCTCCCCAAGAGTGAGTCCGGAAAGGCGAATCATATCCTTGACCAAATCGATCATTTTGACCGGCTCTCCCATGTCGAGCAGGAAGATCTCTCCTTTTTCGCCCAGCGCGCCGGCCTGAATAATCAATTGCGCCGCCTCGGGAATAGTCATAAAGTAGCGGACCATTTCCGGGTCTGTTACGGTTACGGGGCCGCCAGCCTTTATCTGATCGCGAAAAATTGGAATTACACTCCCTCGGCTCCCAAGTACATTTCCAAACCGGACACAAGAGTAATGCGCTTTTCCGTTTAAGCGCGCCGCCTGGGCCTGAAACAGCAGTTCCGCCACTCTCTTGGTGGCGCCCATGATACTTGTCGGATTCACCGCCTTATCCGTGGAGACCATGACGCAACGTTCCACCCCATACTCAGCACATACGCGCAGGAGAACCCGGGTGCCAAGAACATTATTGAGCACCGCCTCAATCGAATTCTTTTCCATCATAGGCACGTGCTTGTGTGCTGCGGCATGAAAAACAACCGCCGGCCTGTACCGGTCGAAAACCTGGTTCAGCCGAAACGCAATCTTCAGGTTTCCGATGACAGGCGATAGCCTCAGAGCCCCATCTCCAATGATACCTCTCAGCTCGAGCTCAGATTCGAAGACCGCATTTTCGTCCTTGTCAACCAGCACGATTTCTTCGGGTGACAATGCAACGAGTTGCCGGCAAAGCTCGCGCCCGATCGAGCCACCGGCCCCGGTAACAAGAATCCGTTTGCCCGAATAAAAGGACTTGGTTGCAGTAAGCCACCTTTGGAAGTTAATGGCGTCACGTCCTAAGAGATCTTCGATCTCAACCGGGCGCACTTTGCTTATCGTGACCTTGCCACCAAGAACCTCGTACAGCCCCGGAACGATCTTAACCGGCAAGCCGGCTGCCTCGCATACTTCAACGATGTGTCGGATTTTTTTCCGGGGAGCATTTGTCATCGTGATGATCACGAGGTCTATTCTTCTTGAGGCTGTCAGCAAAGGAAGATCATCAATCTTCCCCAGAACTGGGACTCCCTGAACAACCTCTCCGGGCTTCTCCCAATCATCAACGAACCCGCAGATCTCGATTCCCAGCTCCGGCCTCCGAATGATCTCTCGAACTGCCATGATCCCGGCTTCCCTGGCTCCAGCTAAAACGGCATGCCGGGAGTTTTCGATCGGATTGAACTTGCGCCGCCTTCTGGATTCATTGCTGATCCGTCGTATCAGCCGAACGCCATCCATCCCCAGATTCGCCAACACGTAATCAATGACGATAATGCCAATGGGTACGGTTAAGTATGGTGCCACGCCTGCCAGCCAAAAGCGCAGAAACAGCAGCACCAAAGATGTGACAGAAGCGGACATCCCCAGGAGAATGCCATCTTCCAGGCTTGTGAATCTCCAAATCCGCCTGTATATTCCAATAAAATAGTTGGTCAGGATTCGCCCGCCCACAACGAAGGGCAGCAGGCGCCACATTCTTTCCGCTTCGATTCCGGGAGGCCATCCATCAAAGCGCAACAGGTGGGCAGAAATCAGCGCAATCGCTGTCACGCCAACGTCTATGGCGATCTTACCACCCACGCTGGCAACGTACCGCTCTACCCAGGGCTGTGTCTCGATGAATTGCATTGCCCCGGAAAATGCACGACTAATCCGCCCACTCCTGGAAAATCGCGGATGCATGGGGTTGGAACGGCTGTGCAGCAGCTCGCCGATGGTGCGGCTTATGAAGGCGAGATCCGATAGGAATGAGCGTCTCTGGGCGTAGTCCAATGAGAGGCACAATTTCGCCGGCAAAATGAGTTTAACATAGACACGCTCATAATCGCCGGACCAAAGCAGTTCTGCCTGGTTGCGAAACTGCACGCTCGCAGGATCTGTTATCCCTGGTCGATGGACCAGGATCTTACTGTACTCTTCGCGAAACATTTCAACGAAGAGAGGCAACTCCGGCCTTGCGCCGACAATGCTAAGGTCTCCTCTAATGACATTGAACAGTTGAGGCAGTTCATCGAGCCGGTGCCTGCGCATATAAGCACCGATTCGAGTAACCCGCTCGTCACCAACGGTCGTTATCGGGCCTCCTTTTATCTCTGCATCAGTAACCATGGTGCGAAATTTCCACAGAGTGAATTTCCGCATATGCCGTCCAACGCGCACTTGACCGAAGAACACGGGTCCGCCGTCCTCCAGCTTGATCGCAGCCGCAAGGACCACAAACAAGGGGGACAGCAGCAACAGGCCTACCGTTGACGCCACGAGATCAAAGAGCCGACGCATAACACACCTTCACCTTTCGATTCTGCTTGCAGATTCGGCGAACTGTTGGTGCAACTATATCAACCTCGCCGGGCGGTATGGAGGAAAAGCTATGTAGAGAGATGAGAGATGCATCGCTCGAACATGCGTTCGGCGTGGGGGGAATCACCTCGGTGATAAACAGAAATCATATATTATAACCAGCCGAGCCAATCCAACTCCGGCGGAGGCAGCATTCAGCCAGGATTCCCTAAGCAACAGGCTTTTGGCCGGAATACTCCTCACCACCGAGACTGTCGCGCGAATTGTTCATCCAAAGGGCACCAAGAGTTCGCATTACGATTGCAATATCCGAGAAAAAAGTGCGCTGCCTTGCGTATTTTAGTGACAGTTTCAGTTTCGCAGGCAGAATTCGTTCGACATAGATTCGCTCCCAATCCGCAGACTGTAGTAGTTCAGCTTCGTTGCGAAACTGTATGCTCGCAGGGTCCGTAATTCCCGGCCTATTAAGCAGAATTTCACGGTATTCCTCGCGGAACATTTCGACATAGCGCGGCAGTTCTGGCCGGGCTCCAACGATACTGAGATCACCCCTGATCACATTCAGAAGTTGTGCAAGCTCGTCGAGCTTGAACCTTCGCAGCAACACACCGACGCGCGTTACGCGCTTATCTCCAGCGGTAGTAATTTGACTCCCTTTAGATCCCGCATCGGGAACCATCGTGCGAAACTTCCACAGAATGAAGTTTCGCATATGTCGTCCAACACGTAGCTGGCCAAAGAAGACCGGACCGCCATCCTCGATTTTGATCAGCACCGCGAGTATCGCAAATAGGGGCAACAGCAGCAACAGGCCGACTGTCGACACTACAACATCAAACATCCGCTGCATAATATACCTGCGCTATACAATACTCCTTACAGATACGGCGAACTGTCGAAGCCACTCGTTCCACCTCACCCGGTTGCATCGACGGAAAGATCGGCAGCGAAATGCAACGATCAAAAGTACGTTCCGCGTTGGGAAAATCACCACGTCGATAGCCTAACACGGTGCTATAGTATGGGTGAAGGTGCAGAGGAATGAAGTGGACACTCGTTCCGATACCTGATTTCCACAACTCCTCAATGAATAGGTTGCGGGTAATATTGAGTTTTTCCAATCTAAGCCGGATAATGAACAGGTGCCACGCATGACGAATCTCGGGCCCCACTGATGGTAGCTCAATTTCTTCCACATCACTCAGCAGATCTCGATAGCTTTGCGCTATCTGCTCCCGTTTCCGCAGAAATTCATTGGCCCGTCTCAATTGGCAGAGGCCAAGCGCAGCCTGAAAATCGGTCATGTTGTACTTAAAGCCAGCATCCATCACTTCATAGTGCCAGGTACCCTCCCCGCTATATCGATTCCATGCGTCCCTGCTGATTCCATGCAGCCGCATGACCTGAGCTCGCTCGGCCATGCTTTCGCAATCCGTCGTCAGCATTCCACCTTCACCCGTCGTCAAGGTTTTCGTCGCATAAAAGCTAAACGCGGTTAACGGAGAGATCGTTCCGATCATATGGCCCAGCCAGGCAGCCGGCAACGCGTGGGCAGCATCCTCAATGATTGTAAGCTGATGTCTTTTCCCGAGGCGTTCTAGAGCATCCATGTTACACGGCTCGCCGGCGACATGCACCGCGATCACGGCCCTTGTGCGCGGAGAAATCTTGAGTTCAGTCGAATTCGAATCGATATTAAATCCGTTTTCCAGAGTGTCAGCGAAGACAATCCGACCGCCGCTGTGGGCCACGACGGCAGCTGTTGCCGTAAAAGTATTCGTCGGAACAATCACCTCTTCGCCCGGTTTTAATCCAATAGCATCAAGCGCAAGATGGAGCGCCGCTGTACACGAACTGACTGCAATCGCGTATCGGCAGCCGATGTATTCGGCGAACGCCTGCTCAAACTCTCGCGTTTTGGGACCCATTGTCAGCCAGCCCAAACGAAGGACTTCCGCTACGGCCCGGACTTCTTCCTCACCTATAGAGGGACGATGAAATGGTATGAATTCTGGATCCATTATGTGTCCTAATCGTGGAATAGCACTCGTGCTAGCCTGCTCCATGAGCCTCGCAACTTTCCATCTGCACACTTTTCGTATCCGTCCGGTGATCCCATCTGACTCCGCGATTTCATGTCGCGAGCCATGATTTCCAGCGGCTACGTCTTGCGATAGTACATTCCTTGCATAAACCGTCGGGCCTCGTAACCCATATCTTGTCTTTTCTTCTGATGGTCGGCCACTTGACCAATTATCCATGCTAAGCAGTGAGTCCGTTCCGTCCCAGGTGCTTCGCAACAACAAATCGCCTCTCTAAATCAGCGGTTCGCGGCACCGGCCCTCAGGTCAAATACATATTCATTCATCCATCTTCCTTCCGGTGTTACAAAAGTACGAGCAAGCTTGAAACCATATCGCAAATAAAACCGGTTCGTCCGTTCATTCTCATCCCTGTCTGTTGTTAGCGAAACAATTCGAACATTCTGTCGCCTCATTGCCTCCATGAATGCTTCCAGCAGCTTTTGACCGATTCCTCCGCCAAACGAGCCAGGCTCCACGGCGATCGACATGAGTAGTGCTGGAGAGGAAGCGGACTCAGTCAGTCTGGGATAATTCAAAGCCCGAGCTAGCCTTGGGATTATAGAGGGGCGTCGCAGAATTGCTCCTGAGGCAGCAAATGCAAACGCCGCCCAACGGTAACGGATCAGGTTGGCATAGAATCCTCCCTGGCGCGAGACTCCTGTGACAAATCCAAGGATGGATCCCTTTCGATCACGCGCTACGAACGCCACTCTACCAGGGCACTTCAACAATTCATCGTAGAGAAGTCCGAGGAATCTGGAACCAAGAAAGGTCAAGAAAAACGTGTGGAAACTCCTCATATGAATTTTTACTACGTCGCCGAGGTGTGATCTCTTCATAGGAAGGATCTCGATTCCCGCACCGTTTTTTGCCTCCACGCGACTGATCTCACCATTCCTCTGGGGATTGATACCCAGCATATAGTGTGAACAAAGGATCGGGATTTTCTCCAGCAACTGACAGAGGAGCGGCGCGAAGGGCGCCAATCGTCTGGAGATGGGAGGCCCAAGAACGATTCTGCGCACATCGTAACGCGAATGCGGGAAAAGTCTCTTCAGCTCCCAAAGATGGATCCCGCGCACATTGGGATTTCTCGGATTGTTCGGCCAAAAATCATAACAGATAATCAAGCCATCCGATTTCAAAACCCTGATCATCTCTGAAGCCATCCGACCACGGGAGCTGGCGTCAAGAACTGAAGTGAAAACGGTATAGCTGGTTACGATGTCAAATGAATGATCCGCACAAGGTAGATTTTGGCCGTCCGCGCAAAACAGTCGGAGGTTCGGAGATCGTTCATGTCCACGAAGTAGCTTGTCTGGAAGCAAGTCGATGCCGAATAAGTCTTGAGGCTTCGCCCCATAGTCCATATATTCCAGCAATACTCCCGCCGCACCGCAACCCACATCCAGTATGCGAAGGTCACTAAGACTGTAGATTCCATTGCGCTTTAGGATTGAGAGTAGAGCCTTTTCGCGCGAATGGTGCAAAATCATATGTGCCGGATCGAATGGTGTATACCGGCGTTCATCCACGTGCAAATCGCGCTGTGCGTAAACCGAACGGATCCGATCTAATTCAGATTCTACCAAAGCCGATGGGGTATTTTGGCTATCTCTTTTCATCCGGAGCCCTCGGTTGTCAGCACGGGACCCTGATTTCCATGGGTTTCCACCGACTTAAATCGGCGAAGATCCGCGAAATTCTGTGTCCGATTTGTTTTTAGGCAAATTCTATCATGCAAATGGTGCATGATCGGGTCCTCTACCGGATCCACGATCCTTCCCACATCGTCCCCTCTCACCTCCAGAGATCCCGACCCACCTGAAACCCTTCGCCAAAACTGCCTGATGTACGGTATCAGGTGCAACGCATTAGCGTGAGGGCTCAAGCTCCATTTTCGCTTCAGAAGTGCAACAATCAAGTCGTGAGCCACCTAAAGCGGTACCGCGGCAAGGGGTATGCTCTCTGCATCGAAAACCCGGGGCAGTTCTCAAATTGCCTCTTTCACTCGGTACCGCTCGGAGCTTTTGAGGACGGACTTGTGGTGAAGCTACTCACTTGAACCATTCGCGGTACGATTCCCATATCGATTACGGACGATTCCCGTGGGCCGAGGCGGCGGCCAGGATTCCTTCGATTTGGCCAACGATCCGCTCTTTCGGGCAAATGCCTTTAGGTAAACTCCCAGCTTTGCTAGCTTTGCTGGGGGACTCACAGAGTTTGACATTTGTGGGAGTGGGTTTTTTTCGGACAGTTTGAATGTCTTGTCTGTTTAGTTGTCTCCTGTAAAGAATGGCTCGGAAGAACGGTTGCATATGAATCGGGCACCGAGAGACCCGATAAGAGCCTTGCGGGGAAGGCAGGTTAAAGGTGCTCTGGAGCAACGCGGCCGGAGGCGTGCCCGATTCTTGACATACCCTGTGAGGGGCTTCTGCTCCGACCGCTTTGAGCGGTTCACCCATCAAGCCTTCGGCTTTGCCGGAGGCTCTGACTGCAGAGAACACGAGCGGTTGCGCCAGGCAGTCACTTCATCACCATCGCAGCAATGCCGAGCGTAGGCGAATCACTGTACACGAGTGCTTCGCCGAACCCATTCTCAACGAGTGGCCCAGCGGCGCAGGCACCAACCGCGATCAGCAGTAGAAGACGGTCTGGCTCAGAGTGAAGTCCGAGTGGTCCACGAAGGCAGGTAGCCGCAGCACGCGAACGGTCGAGTCGCGACTGCGCAACTTCTTCGCTCGTAGTCGAAACCGTCCCGGAAGCCGCCCGCGAAGAATCCGGAACAGCCAGTGGCCCAACATGGCAGCCCCGCCAGAATGACATCTCCTGGATTGCTTACCTGGCAGCCTCCACCTTCGCCCAAGCGCAGTAGTCCGCAAGCCCATCCCTCATTCCTATGGTCGGTTGGAACCCAAAAGCCTCGCGCGCGGCGGAAATGTCAGCCAGGGAATGGCGAACGTCTGCTGGCCGGGGCGGGCCGTGCCGAACGATTGGCCTCATCTCAGCAACCTCGCTGATAAGATCAACGAGCCGATTGATTGTAATGCGGCTGCCGCTTCCGATGTTGTAAGCCCCCGAAACACCTGTGCTCTCCGCCGCCCGGAGATTAGCCAGGACAACATCGCGCACATTGACGAAGTCGCGCGTCTGCTCGCCGTCGCCGTGAATTGTTAGCGTTTCGCCCCGCAGCATCTGAAAGACAAAAATCGGGATCGCGTTTCCATAGGCATCAAACCGCTGGTTCAGGCCATAAACGTTGAAATAACGGAGGCATATAGCCTCCAGATCGTACAGCTTTGCATACACCAACGCGAGCTTCTCTTCGCAAAGCTTCGTACTACCGTATGGCGAATCGGGTTCCACCGGGTGATCCTCACGAATCGGTATCCTCTTCAGCTCGCCGAAGATCCCAGCCGAAGATGAGACGACTACCTTGCGGACATGCGCTGCGCGGGCCGCTTCCAGGACGCGCAAGGTGCCAATGACGTTGATCTCGGCATCTTCAATCGGCCGATCAATCGACCGTTTGTTTCCAACCGACGCCGCCAGATGAAACACGACGTCGCATCCTCGTATGGCATCCGCAACAGCGGTGGCGTCCCGGACGTCTCCCTCGATAAGGCGGACCGCAGGGAACTGATCCAGATTCGATCGGTAGCCAGAGCTAAGGTTATCGAGGACCGTGACATTCCGGCCAGCTGCTACCAGTTCGGAAACTATGTTCGATCCTATGAAACCGGCTCCGCCAGTAACAAGCGCGTTCATCACAGTTCTCTCCCACATGCGGCCATGTCACGGGGCCGCCCAGACCGGCTTACTTCCTCAAGAAAGCTACGGGCCTTCATCGCTACCTGCGTCCAGCTATTCGGCATCATCTCCATTCTCCTTCTTCCAGCTGCTACGAGTCGCTCCCTCAATGCCACGTCCTCGCGGAGGCGCAGCATCTCCCCGCTCCACGCCGTCGGATCCTCTGGACTCGCATAGATGGCGGCATCCCCACAAAGCGCATGGGCGTAAGGGAGGTCGGACACGATTTGAGGTTTACCCCACTGCATCGCTTCAAGATGGCTGGAACTGAGCGACTCGATGAGACTGGGCATCAAACATCCGTCAGCCGCATTGTAGAGAGCTCGGAGCCATTCCTTAGCTACCCAGCCCACCGGAACGATCCGGCCCTCCAAAACGAGTCTTCGGACTTCTGCGGTTTCGCTATGCAGCAGTTCCGGCTCAATACTGACAACCAATCGGATCGGCACATTGGATCGACGAAGTTGCTCAAGGGCTGAGAACAATACCTCGTGGTTCTTATGGGAAAACCAGCTGGCTACATAAAGGTAAGTAAACCACCTGCCGTCGGGAAGCACACGCGCCGCGACAGGTGCCGGAATCGGGCCGGCTGCCAGATCGGCATCGGTCTCTACCGCCTTTGGAATCACGGCAATACGGGACGGACATCCTCTTATTTTTCGCACTAGTGATCGCATGTCCTGTGTCTGGACGATCACACCATCGGAACATCCGAGGCCCCGGCGAAACGCCGCCCGCAGGAATACACTGTGCACCAGTCCGAGTGGATGTGTCCTCGCCAGGGACCATGGGACGACTTCGAACGCGTTATGGAGGCTCACTACCTGTGGGATCCCTTGCCTACGGAATGGACCCAGGTTGAAGGACCAAACGACGTCCGCGCCCCAACTCCTGGCGAGCGAACCAACACCGTTGAACAGCAAACGAGCTCGCTCCAGTTCGACGAAACTTCGGACCGGAATCAGCCGAACCTCGATGCCCCCAGCGTCCTTAAGCCCGCTCACATCTGTCCTGTCCGAAGCGACAAAAAGAAGCCGGTCTTCGCGATAACTCTTTATCATAGAACGGAGGAGAAGGACAACGTTGGAGAAGCCACCCCCATCCGAATTGAAAATCTGGAATAGGATCCTCATGCGTTGACCGGAATCGAACGCCTCTTATTCACAATCCGGCTAGCAGCTTCTGCTGCCGGCGTTTACTTACCTGGAGAAGAAACTCCCCGAGCGGTTTGATGAATCGGCGAAAGTCGAAACAGGTTTCAGCCGTTTGGCGAGCTCGAACACGCATTTGCTGCCTCGCGCCCGGTCCCATGCGAATCCCTCTCCCGATCGCTTCTGTTAGCGCGGTTACGGAATGGTCGCGAGCGAGGATCCCGTTTTCCCCGTCTCTGATGATCTCGCCAAGGTCACTCGTGACATTGAGCAGCGGCGGCGTCCCCGCAGCGAGACTTTCCACCACCTTCGTCGGGAAGCCGGCCATCGCATAACGGAGCGGCGGACGAGCGAGCACCGAAAAGTCGGCGGGCGCCAGAACCCCTGGCACCAACGCCTGCTCCAGGTTTCCTCGCACGTCGATCCACCCATTCAGGGCGCTCCTGCCGATCCCCTCGCGTTCAAGCACCGTTTCCAACTGTGTGCGAGATGGACCGGCAACGATGAGTCGGCAACGCGCTCCGGTGTCGACTACTTCGCGGAAGGCACGGAGAATGTTGCCGATGAGGTCCTTCTTCCCAGGATTCCCGACATACACAAAGATGGTGTTTTTGCCGGGCGCGACGGAGGCGGGAACTGACCATTTCGCATCTTCCAGGTCCACGAGGGGAGGCACACGAAAGACGGGGAGCCTCCCATTCGAGTAATACCTCTCGAGGAAACGGCTGATAACAAGGATTCCGTCCACTCTCCGATTGAGCAGTCTCATCCGTACCTCTTCCGAGAATCGCAACGGTCCAAGTGGTCCCCCCGGGAGATGGTCCGGCGCGTACCACTCCACACAATCGACAATCAGGGGAATGTACCTCTCGCCGCACCATCGTCGAAGGCGAAAAAGGAAAGGGAGAACACCGCCATAGGCGATCACTACGTCCCCGGCAGTCGCGTTTTCGTTCTCGAGCCAACGGAGCGAGGCTTGGCCGCGACGCAAAAAAGAATCGCTCCGCGCGGCGAGAGTCCGCTTCACCGAGGTCGAATCTCCGAGCGGCTGATATCGGAATCCATCGTGCATGAAGCTACCGTCCGATTGACGGTCCGACGGCCTTCCGGCGGGCGCGCCGCTACCAAAGCGGACATCCCATCCGGAACAACGGAGCGCTTTACCGATACCAAGGACCCGAGCCGATCCCGCATCCCCATCCGGGAAACAAAACGACCCCAAGTAGAAGGCCCTTCCTGGCTTCTCGCGCCCGTCATCCATTCGATTCATCGTTTCTCCTGGCCCAGAAAATGCCGGCGAAAGAACGCCTCGTTCTCGGCGGGCGGAAGGGTTCCGCAACCAAGCGATTTCCGGCGCAACCCAGCGAGGTATTTGTCAACGCTTTTCAGCACCCGTGCCGGCACGCCGCCAACGACCGACCCGCGCGGCACGGACCGAGCGACGATCGAACCCGCCGCAACGATGGATCGGCTTGCAACCGTGGCTTTCCGCAACATCAGAAGAGCTTCCGGTCGAAGAAGGGTGTCGATCCGGATCCCAGAGGTGGCCGGACCGCCAAGGTGGAGTACCGAGGACAGAAGCGGAAAAACGACACGCACGCTTCCACGACTCGTCCGGACACCAACCTTTACCGGAAGGGCAACCGGCAACCAGCGCGGCTCTGCTACTTGCGTATACTAAGGAGCGCGTAAGCAGTCAGACATACCCTAGAGTGCAGCATACCGCGTGTCTGGGGTGAGAAAGAACGCGCGAACGAGACCCGGGGTACGTTGGAGCTGACGCAGACGCCTCATGACGAACCCCTTCAGATGTGCCGCACCCGCAACCATTGCGCGGCCCACGCCGTGATGCTTCCAGCCGGCGATTGTAAAGCTATTTACGTGACAGCACACTACGCTCTAACACGCAAGCCGTTCTTCCGCGCGTACACTGTCCAACAAGGCGCGATGGCCAACGCAAGCAGCGCAGGGAGCACTGTAATGACGGGGTTCAAGAACTCCCCGCGGCCGCGGTAATACCCCGCCATGATATTCGTCTGGAAGCCCCGATCTCTGGGTTGCCCATGCAGATACTGTGTGTCAACTTCGCCGGCTACCCTGGAGTCTTCATCAAGCCCATAGAAAACAGGTCGTCGCGAGGTGCCTCTTCCAATTGTTTCACAATCTCTGAGAAATGCGGAGTAAACAACGATCGCCTGGAAGGCGGTAGCTTTGGCTTGCTCTCGATTACAAATCGACTGTCGTCATTTACCGGCTCGCTCTCCTGCTCGGCGATGTGTAGGACTCCACCGTCTCGTCGGTCAGATTCCCCGTCCTGACCGCCCGGTAGCCGCGCGCCCACAAGTGCCGGCCCCAGAAGGCTTTTCGGAGATGCGCGAACTCCTGAAGGAGTATCCGGGATCTGATGCCTTTCAGCCACTGCAGCATCTGGCTCACGTCCACATGGGGCCGGTACGCCACCAGCACGTGACTCTGGTCGCTTGCTACTTTCCCGACAGGATCGCGATCTCGTGCTCCATGGCTACGTGACGGATCAGGTCGCGCACACGAATTGCTACATCGCCCGTCAGGACCCGCTTGCAATACCTCGGGATCCAGACCAAGTGTACTTTCAAATCGTGTTTCGTGTGCACGCCCAGCTGGTATCGTTTCACGCGACCACATTACACGGCCCTTTACTTCGCCTGCAAGGCGAGCGGCCTCCACCATCCCGGATAGGGGCACTAATCCTACTTTGTTAGATCAGTCCGTTCGCCCGGTAATAGTGCGGACGACCCAGAGTGATCACTTTTGAGGACATTGTACTTTTTTTCGCTTTTCGGTACGCTTGGCGGCAGTGCTCGACGAGAGTGCGGCGCCGATGCTTCGCCCTCTGATCACATGGCTCACGCCGTTCAGGGCATGCTTCGGCCATGAGGCGCAGCGCATCTCGTTGGGCCAATACATCAACGGTCTGTTGAGCGACAGCCCGCGCAAATCGATGCAAGCGATGCAGGCGCGCCTGACGGCCCCGGTCGCGTATCAAGCGTTCCACCACTTTGTGACCGAGGCCCCGTGGCCCGCCAGCCGGGTGTGGCGCTCATTGATTGTGCAACTGCCCGAACGCCGCGGCGCGTTCGTGCTCGACGACACGGGCCTTTCCAAGAAGGGGGAGCACTCGGTCGGGGTGGCCCGCCAATACAGCGGCACGTTGGGGAAGATCGGCAACTGCCAAGTGGCGGTCACCGCCGCGCTGTGGACGGGCGTGCGCGCGTGGGTGATCGGCGCGGCGCTGTATCTGCCCGAGGAATGGGTGACGGATCCGGCGCGACGCCGACAGGCGCGGGTTCCAGAGATGACGGTCTTCGAGACGAAGGGGGAGTTGGGGTTGCGGCTCCTGCGACGCGCGCGCAGCGCCAGGTTGAAGGTGACGGCGGTCGTCGGCGACAGCGCGTACGGCGATGCCACCGCCTTCCGGACCGCGCTGCACCGGATGAAGCTCGCCTCTGCGCTCGGCATCTTGTCGACCACGAGCGTGTTTCGCGGTCGGCCCCGGCTCCAGCCGCCCACGCGCCGCATCCGTCCGAGCCGGGCATACCACCGTCGGCCACGCCCCACCTTGGCGACCCACGACATCCGATGAGCGTGACCGCCTTGGTCGCGAGGCTGCCCGCCACCGCGTGGCATCGCGTGACCTGGTGCAATGGCAACAACCCGCCGCGCGCGGCCCGTTTCGCGGCCTGCCGCGTCACGCCCGCACACGACTGGCGTCGGCACTTGGCGCCCGAGGTCTGGCTGCTCTGCGAGCAGAGTCTCGACGGCACCTACGACGACAAGGTCTTTCTGATCCATCTTCCCCGACACATGGCCCTTGCGCGTCTGGTCCAACTGGCTCATCAACGTTGGGCGATCGAACAGCAGGATCAGCAGCTGAAAGCCGAACTCGGCCTCGATCATTTCGAGGGGCGCACGTATCCCGGCTGGAATCGGCACGTCGCCCTGACCGCCGTCGCGCACGCGTTCTTGCAGCGCGAGCGCATCACCCGCGAGCCGGCCATCACGTTCGAAACCATTCGAGCGATCGTCCAAGAGGTCTTCACCGCGCTGATCTTCACGTCACATCCTCGGTACGTGGAGTGGCTCGCCGAAGCGCGACAACTTCTGCCCCTGCGCCTCTGAGTCCCCATTCGGACTGCCGATGCGCACGCTGCACCACGCCTGACGTGCGCCGTGGTGTCTTCGCGTGCCGATCGAACGATGATCCCCGACGACATCTATTTGCCCCTGAGCGGTTAAGCGACATCGGCCGCCCCTGGCACGCCGCCGCACCGTCGCCTGCTCAGGGGATCCGCCACGCGCCAACTACCGGGCAAACCATGGATCTAACAAAGTAGGACTAAGCAACTGTTTCTCCTCCGGCATTGCTTTCTTTCCGCAGGTAGGCGTATTGGGATACTCCTGTGTTCTCCCTGCGCAACGCATAGATCCCCGCCAATGACAACAGCGCACAAATCGGCACGGACAAAGACAGCGCAAGCCGGCGCGCTATGCGCGAGCGGATTCTGCGCAGTGGCGCGGTAAACCGCATGCGATTCACGCGAACATATAGATACCTGCGAATCTTGGACAAATATTCTTCAGGTTCGTTTTCGTGGCTGACCAATATCCATCCATGCCGTTCGGCCATGATCTCGAAACACTGCTTATTCCACCGCCCGATATGGGCAGGCGGCACATCCATCGAGGCGCCGAAACGGTCATAAAGTTCCCGCTGGACGCAGTTAGGGGTGGCGATAAACAGATTTGTCCCCTTATTGGCCAAACGCGAGAGGCATTGGAACAAACGATCCAGGTCGTCCATGTGCTCCAATACGTGAAACATGCAGATCGCGTCGAACCGATTTACACTCGGAGGAAGCTCCGCCTGGCGGATGTCTCTTGTCGAGCACGCAATTCCATACCGCCGTATTTCGTCCGCCCCGTTGTCGGAGTACTCGATACAGAACACGTTTTCCTTCGGCAACAATGCGGGGGCGATCCGCTTTACGAAGGCGCCGTTTCCGGCACCAATCTCCAGGAGTTTGGTCGACCGCCCGCCGCCAGCGCCAGCTATTTCCCGGAGATGCTCAAAGGTCCGCTGGTAGTACCAATTCCACGGCAAGTAATCGCCGTCGGCGTAAGCCGCATCATAAACCATCGAATAAAAGACCGCGTCGCCCGGCACATATGGCCACGCAAAGCAGAAACCGCAATGCTGGCAACGCACGAACTGGCATCCAGGCCCATGCCACAAGTTTTCAATATGTTGTGTCAGCTTCGATAAGTGTTCCGGCTCGACGCGATCATTCGTAACGTGCCTTGCAGCACCCTGGGCATCCACTGCGTACAACAATCGACATTCGGTACGGCCGCATACCGGACAAGTCGCCTCGACGGGAGTTTCTCGGTAGTTGATCATCACGCGTGCAACGACGCTACGCGCCACTCTTGTCCAAATTAGCTTTTGAATAACGAAAGGGCTGCCCCTCCCGTAGGATGTCCGCGTCACGAGCTAGCCACTCTGGCGCAAACGCCCTCAGGAGGCACAGCCCTATGACCAGATTCTGCAGCATCTTTAGCCAATTGCTCCAGCTCTTTCCCCGGGTCGACTTCCAGCGGGCGGTCGTCGAGACCAAGGCGGAACGGCACGCACGGGGATTCACGTGTTGGGCCTAGTTCGTCGCGATGCTCTTCTGTCAGCTGGCGCAGGCGCACTCGCTGCGTGAGATCTGCTACGGCTTGGCGAGCTGCGAGGGGAAGCTCTCCCATCTGGGGATCGAGGCCCCGAGTCGGACGACCCTGTCGTATGCGAACACCCACTGGCCCTGCCTCACCGCACTGTTGCGGATGAACCTCTTCGTGTACCGCGACCTCTGGACCTGGCTCGAAACGCCCTACACGGCGCCGCCCCCCCAGCTCCTGATGCAGAGCGTCTTGGCCCTCGGATAACTTGGACAGCAGTTCAGTCGAAGGACCGGGGACTCTCGTCATGGGTATACGAACCTCGGCGCCGAACTTGGACCGCAGCCGCGCCAGTCCATAGCGGGGTGTCCTTCCGGCACGCCACCGTCACTCACGCGATTTCGCCGGAATCGCCGACCGGGCGCGTCGAAGTCCGTCTAATTTGGACAGCAGTGACTTTACGCATCGAATCACCAACGCCGTCGCTGAGGGGCTCAACTCAAAAATTCAAACGATCAAGACAATTGCCCACGGATTTCGCAATCGAGAGTACTTCAAAACCGCCATTTTCTCTCACTGCGGAGGTCTTCAGCTCTATCCGGCTACCCACTAAAATCCCGGAAGAAGGCCATTACCATGGACAGAACTCATGAGACGCGGTACTAGCGGACCTGCATTCGATCGATATGGTTGAATCTATTACTTGAACACCTCCGAATCAAGATCTCCCAGCTTCCCCTCTTGCAGCACAGGCGAGTACGGTCAGGAATCGCTCCCTTTCCCGGTAACTGTCATGCCGCAAACAACTTGTCTCCCAGCCTGCGTGACCGAGAGCCTCCCGCAACCCCGGCTCATTCGCGAGCCGCCGGACCGCCATCGCGATGGTCTCTGAAGCCTCGTTGTCAACCACGAGTCCGGCTCCGCGCTCCCTGATGTACTCGATCGACGATATTCCTGGAGGGCCTATGGCGAGCAACGGTCGGCCGGTCGCCATGTATTCGGGCAACTTGGTCGAAAGTGAAAGCCGAGTAAAGCTGGACATATCCTCATCAAAGGATTCGACATGGACCAGAACGTCCGCTTGGGCTAAAGCCGCAGGCACGGCAGCGGCGGTAAGTGTGCCCTCAACGTCAACGAGCCCCGCTCGATCGAGCTTGCCCTTCCAATTCGCAACATCTCTCTCCGGCGCATAGATCGACAATGTCGCTTCCACCCCCTCCTCCCGAAGCCGCCCCAACGCGTCACCAAGCCGCTGGAGGACCTGCCACCGCTGAAGGTGAAGTCCCCCAACATATAGAAGTCGAAGCGGCCGGGCTTTCCGGCAAGCGGGAGCGGGCAGATGGGGCGTCGTTGGAACGCACCGCATGAATCCCAGCCCCTGAACACGATAGCGCTCTTCGTACTCTCTAGCCATTGCATCGCTGCCGCATAGAATTATCGGAGCGTCCTGCAGGGCCGACAGCAACCGTCGTCTTAACGCGGCTCTAGGCAGCCAAACCAACCGGCTGAAGCGGTAGAACGCCATGGGCCAGTCATCGCAAAAAAAGGGGATGACCGGAACATGCAGACGCGTCGCAAGCTGCTTTACGAGAGTGATCCAACGAATGCTTCCGAGCGGCGAGAAAATCAACTCCGGGGCCAGGTCGAATAACCAGCTCCACAACTCCGGCGAAATTCGGTATGGGATGAGGTCCGCCCACGCTCGCGCGACTGCCAGGCTAAGCCCACCGCATGTTGCTGTTGCTTGACCCGGCCCCATACCTGGTGGAATACCGGCTCCAATTCTCACCCCACCGCGGCTCAGGCTCCTTGAGAGCAGACGCCGCACCAGGCGGTGTCCTGGGACCGAATCGAGCTTGATACACCAGTTCCCGTTCTTATCCAAACCGTCTTCTTGATCTTCCTCTCCATAAACCTGCCGCAGCCGATCACTCGGCCAGCCACGAAAGAGGCTTCCAAACGCAACGGCAGCAGTATTTGATTCCCTCCAAAGAGATGCCTCGCAAACCACCAAAACCCGAGGAAATTCCTTCAACGCCCTCCCTCCTTCCACGGATGAAACATCGAAGTGTCGCCTCAACCCATCCAGTCCAACCCGCCCCCAGGCTCATGAGGTTCGGGAGACCTTCCTTTCGACCTCCTCAGATCTTTTTCGCCGATCCCACAGCCAGAGCCCCAGTGTCACCCAGAACGTTGGCCATGTTTCTGCATTTTGCAGAACCTGATTGTTACAAGGAAAGTATGAGATCATGATGATCAGATGGCTCAACAAAACCACAGCCAATAGATTTCCAGCGCCAATGGAATCAATCCACGCCAGGGCCAAAAGCCTCCCTATCAAGAACACGACCAGGATCGTTCCCGGAAAGCCAACGTCCGACGCGATCCAGGGATAGATCGTGTCCCATTTCAAATCTGCCGCCCACCCCTCATCCTCGATCCGACCGGGGTATGTCCTCCGAAGTGCGGTATACCTCCCCTGATAATGTTCCAGCAATCCAATGAGAAAATAAGAATTGCCCCACCCGTAACAGGGGACGAAGGGTTTATCCAGGGCCAACGAGAGTCCATAGTAACCTTCTGTAATATAGGCCGACAGTGAACGGGTACCGTCCTGCAGTGCTTCCGGGAGATACCGGAGGAGCGGATGCTCGTTATCGACCCCGATCTTCGCCTGAAAGTCGAAGTCTGGCGTACTTACCATACCGTAGCGGCCGGCAATGTTCATCCCGAAGAAAGGGATGAAAAGGCTCATCCCCAGAACGAACAGAATGACGACTTGAAAGCGATCCCGGACGTTCGGGTAGTGCCGCTCGTGAAATCGCCGCACCAGGATGAAGCACGGGAGAAGGATAATCGCGTCCGCGATCCCCTTGTTGGTTCCGATCGCAAGGTGAACCAGCAAATTCCCGATGATGGCTGCCATCGCCGCACTTCTCAGCGTGACGCTCAGCCATTTCCAGAACACTACTGTGAGAGGAAAGAGGGGCCAAGTAATTGGCGAGAGGAGTACGCGTATATATTCGACTACGGACGATTTTTGGTAGAGCATCGTCGCCAAGCGCGTCTCATTATAGCGGATTCCGGCGTCGGCGAACAAGTTGTCTAACATATCGGGAATCGAAACAGCACCGCCAGTCCGCTGCAGAAACGTCGGCACGAACATCAGCAATCCAATTACAGCTCCTGCAGTCACCAAGATCCTGAGAGCGCGGGTGTGTGACTTTCCCCGTGGGGTGCCCCGGACAGCTGAGAGGTAGCCCGCCAGAAGTGCAACGTGGGCCAAGAAGAGAAAGAAGTAGAGTTGAGGGGCGTTCTTCGTAGGCCAGGGCCATGGCCCCCACGCATAGAGTGCAACAGTGGCAGCGAGATAAATCTCGAACCACACGATCGGGAGGAGTTGCGCCCCGCGCGGGATATTGGGCACCCGGGGCAGGATTCCGATTACTTCGGTTGCCTTCATACGGTTTCTATGCGCGGTCCCGGGGGTTGCATGCGTCGCCAGAGCGAATTTGCGAGAGCAGTGGCATCCAGAATCCCGATGCCTCCACTCCACCTTCCAGCCGCAAGGAGCACCCCGAATCCCACAGGCGCGATTCCGAGGAGCGCCAGCAGTGCTCCTGGGCGGCTTGCAGGAGCGGGGAGAAGCCGCGCAAGTCCTCCAGTTACCAACGCTGCAACGATTACTCCGGCAAGCGTCGCCGCCGCGCGGCGCGTCGCGACTCTCGGTAGATTGAGGCGGCGATGGAGAAGAAAGACGAAATAGAGGGCGCTGACCGCCCATGAGACGCTTGAGGCGATGACCGTGCCGATCGCCCCGATCGTCAGCGAAAGACTGACGGTTAGCACCACATTCAGGATCAGCCCGACGATGATGTAGTGCGTTTCGATCCCCGGGCGCCCGATGCCTTTGCATATTGCCGTCCCCGGTCCAGTGGTCAGCAGCGCCACCAACGTTCCGGCCGCGATGATGCGGAGAATCAGGGAGGCTTCAGGAAGGGGACTGCCAATCCATAGGAGAAGCAGGGGTTCGGGCAACCCAATCAGGAGGACTCCCAGAAAGGCACCTCCTGTGCTGACGGCCTTCATCGTGTCAAGAAATAGCGATCGTATCGCGCCCCAACGGCCCGCTCCCATCAGGGCTCCCGCGGCAGCGATCGTCGGCACATAGAGCAGATTACTGAATTCCATAAGCAGGTTGGCCATCCGGGCCGCCATGCTATAGTACCCCGCCCAGACCGGCGATGCTAGTCCGGCAAGAACGAGCCGGTCCGTTTGCCCACGAAGAACAGCTGACACCGCTCCGACGGTCAGAAGAGCGAAATATCGTCCCGCCGCCCTCCCCAACCGGAAAGGCCCGCCACCATCTGTTGCCAGACCGATGAGCCCCCTCCGGACGCCAGCCATTAGAAGCAATGCGGTCACCATTTGGCCGGCGGCAACGCCAATAAGCATCGCCTGCAAGCCAAGCCCGATGCGCAGTCCGACAACGGAAACCGTGTACATGATGATCTGACCTGCGGTCTGTCCGAAGGATGTGACCCGCACTCGCTGCATTGCCGAGTTCAGCGCTCCGAGTGTTTCATTGATTCCCGTGAGGAAAACGAGCGCGACGAGGGCAACAAAGAGGGTCTGAACGATCCCAGCTTCTGAGTTCGTCACCCGGAGAAACCGAATGACGAGGGGTCGCATCAGGACAGCGATAAGCAGGAGCACGACGGTCAGGATGAGAGTGCCCACAGCGCCAGCGCGAAGAAGGCGTCGAAGCGCTGGGCCATCCTGCTCACCCCAAGCTACCGACATTTTCCAGAGAAGAGTCCCACCTCCCGGACCCGTGATTGTCGTGCTCAATGACGCGATCGCGACTATCGATTCCCACAGCCCGAATCGGACCAAACCGAGGTCACGAATTACGAGCGGAATGGCGACGAGTGAAGCCGACGCGGCGATGAGTCGGCTCGCCGCCATTGCTCCACTGTTCCGGGCCAGTTCGGACCGATGATCAGGGAGCGTGTGTTCCTCTCTCTCGCTCAAAAGTCGTCTCGGCGATGCTTTCCCACGTTTTCCTCGAGTCCACGCAGGGTGGAATCGAGGGCGCAAATCCTATACGGCTTCGGAGGTGTTCCACGCTCGATATCAAGTTTCAGATGTCTCCTGGCACGGAAGATCCTGAGCGACGGGTGAATCCGAGGCCGTGACCTCCTTTATAATCAGGGCCAGCTCGTTCACCATTATTCCGGCTCCGGCACCCCCATTGCAAGCAGGCCCGCAGACGGTCGCCGATGCAGCCGCCGCCTGGAAGTTCAGCTTGACCATGTCTTCGATATAGGTGAAGTCACGATGCTACTCGCCTAGCCATGTATGTTCTGTTGTCGAACCCTATTAGGCCTACGCCGTGGAAGATCAACTCCCCCGCCAAGCCGGGCCCGAGCGGGAAGTGCAGAGTCCCCGGCATGAAATACCCGACGGGCAGGCGATCCTTCAGGATCGAGGCGATGGGGCTGCACGTGCCCTCCGGATTGAGGTTCCAGAGGGTTGCGGAGCGCGACGTTTGGCTCGGGCACAACTCGGCGGTCACGGCGAAGAAGAGGTCGTCGCCCACGGCCGCCGAGTAGTAGACCGGCCCGTCCACTTCCTGAATGACCGCCCGCGAGCCGCTCTTCCTATCCATGCGGTAGATCACGTTCTGACGGAATTCGGCATCGGTCGCGTAGTAGAGGCTGTCCTTCGTAAACAGAACGCTCACGCACCGCCACGTCTCGTCCCCCTGGCCGATTGCCTCGATCGTCCGGAAGCCGTCCCTCGTGCGGAGCACCCGGCACTCCTTGCCGTTGTCCCCGGTGAGACACCAAAGGGAATCGGTGTGCGGGTCGAAATAGATGCCATGCACGTGCCGGACGGAGCCTGCAGGGAAGGTGTGCACGATCTCCGTCCGCCGGTCCGCCACGGCATATCGGTAGACATGTACCTCATGCCGCTCGGCATTATTGAGGTACTCGCCAAAGTAGAGGCTGCCGTCCCGGTCCACGGCGCAAGCTCCGCGCAGGACGCGGCACGGCCGGGCCACTCCTTCCAGCACTCGCAACCCGTTGCCATCCAAGACTCCCGCGAACTTGTCGAAGGTGACGAAGACCGACCCGTCGCTCATGCACAGCACGTTGTAGAACATGAAGCGGAGAAGCCGCTGAGCGATGCGGCTTCGGGCCGCAAGCCGCCTCCACGCAGCGGCTGGAAAGGAACCAAGCAGTCTAGGCGCCGAGGCGGTGCCGTCGACGAGGAACAAGCGATGGCGCCGGGAGAGGATGAGCCGCCTAGGCTCGGCCCACTCGACTGTATAGCCACGAAGAGTGGGGATCTCTTCCAGCAGCCACCGTGTGCCGCCCAACTTGTTCTCATGCACCGGTCGAATTCTTCTTGCAGATGAAGGGACCAATGACCAGAACGTCCATTTTCGTGCGCAAATAGCAGTCGACCGCCTCAGCCGGCGAGCAGACAATCGGCTCGTTCTCATTGAAGCTGGTGTTGAGCAGGACGGGGATGCCTGTCTGCTTCTCGAATTGCGAGATCAGGTCGTAATACAGACCGTTTTCCTCCTTTGTGACGGTCTGGAGCCTTCCAGTGTCGTCGACATGATTCACCGCCGCGAGGCGCGAGCGCCACTCAGGTTTGATCCCGTAAACGTGAAGCATGAAGGGGGACTTGTGCGTGTGTTCGAAGATCTCCGCCTGGCGCTCGGCAAGCACGGAGGGCGCGAACGGGCGGAACCACTCGCGGTGCTTGATGCGGGCGTTGAGGACATCCTTGATTCCAGGCAGGCCCGGGTGCACCAGGATCGAGCGGTTCCCAAGTGCCCTCGGGCCCCATTCCATCTTGCCCTGGAACCAGCCGATCACTTTGCCCATGACGATCTCCCCCACCGTGTCACGAAGAAGCGATTCCCGGTCGTGCCGCGTGTAGCGGATCCCCCTGCTATGCAACTCGGCCTTGATCTCGTTCTCGCTGTACTCCGGCCCGAGGTACGCATCCCGCATGACGTAGCGGTGGCCTTCCTTGAGGACAGCGTTGCTGAGATAGAGCGCTGCCCCAAGGGCGAGCCCGTCGTCGCCCGATGCGGGCTGGATGCAGGTCTCCCGGAACGGCGTGTGCCGGAAGAGGTTTCCATTGGCGACGCTGTTGAGCGCACACCCGCCCGCCATCGCCACTCTCTCCAGTGGCACAATCCCATGCAGGAGGTTGAGCAAATGCATGTATGTCTTCTCGAACACCCGCTGGAGGCCAAAGGCCATGTCCATGTCACGCTGCGTGAACTCCACGTATGGCTCGCGCGGCACTCCGAACAGATCCACCATGTAGTCCGAGTAGTGGCGGTGCAGTATCATCTCGCCGCTATCGCTAATCGACATCCCCTGGTTGGAGCCGAACGGCATGAAGTATCTCGGGTTCAGCTCCATGCCGTCGTCCTTCAGCAAGACCATGTCATCGAAGTGTTGCCGATACGTATCCTTGCCAAGCGGGGCAAGGCCCATCACCTTCCCCTCGTCCCCATACTTCGAGTAGCCGATGAACTGGCACACCATCGTGTAGAGGGAGCCGAGCGAGTGCGGGACGTAAATGCGGTGCTTAACGGCGATCCTGTTGTCCCGGCAGTGGCTCATCATGCAGGTGACGAAATCGCCAGAGCCGTCTATTGAGAACCCGGCAGCCTCGTCCCACTCCGACATGAAATAGGCGCTCGCCGTGTGGGCCAGGTGGTGCTCGACGTTGAATTGCTCCAACCTCAGATCGTCCAGGCTGGCGCCGCACTCCGAGGCAATCGGCGGTTTGATGTTGTCGAGGTGGCTCCTCGCTGACTTGATCTTCATGAGGTTCAGGAGCTTTGATGGGTTCTTGAGCACGTACTCAATTTTCTTGGCGCGGTTCGCGGCCGGCTCTCGCCCGACGGCAACGTAGTCGACATCTTTAAATGTCAGGCCTGCCATCTCCAAACACCGCCGGATGGAAAGGTTGGGAAACCCGGCGTAGTACTTCACTCGGTTGAGCCGTTCCTCTGCTACGGCGGCAACTGGCTTCCCATCAATCAGTACCGCAGCTGAGGCCCCGGCGTGGTAGGCATTAATTCCAATGATAACGCTCATGAACGATGTCTCCTTCACCCATTTTCCCACCGAGGACCGCGAACAACGGTCCGCGAAGCTTTTGGCTATTGTTAGGCACTACATGCCGCTTTCGAGCACCTCCCCCCCCCGGACTCGGTCAATCTCGCCCGGTCATAACTCCAAAATATCCTCCTGGAGACCATCCACAGTGAGAATTGGACTACGAGTCAGTCGAGTAATCATGCCAGCCATTACATTACTGCGGCTTTCAGCTGTGGAAACTACCGCGGTTCTTATACGAGCCTCTGCTGTGACTGCTGCTGATCTGGTCCTCTTCTACGAAGCGGGTTTCTGACTTGTCCAGGCAGATTGGGAATTGGCCCCTCATTCGGGGATCGAATGTCTCTCTGGAGGTTGAGATGTCACACGGACCCGCACCTGCAGGCCCACACCGTCGACTGAGCCGAACTTCGCGACGTAGTCACCTGCGGGCAAGCTAGAATCTTCGGCGTCGTATAATGATTGTTCCGGCTTCTGGAGGGGTAGTCCAAAGTGCATGATCGGCTCACCGGGCCAGACGACCAGATACTGGCCTTGGGTAAGCGTGCCTTTCCATGTCAGCCGCTTGCCCCCGAGTTCCACCCACGGATCGCTGATCGCGGGCGTGTCAAGTACTCGCAGAGCCTTAACCTCGTCAATGCCACACGCGACCTCTGTCTTTCCCGGTAGGCCTTCGTAATAGAACATCAGCGCACAAACCTTAGTGTAATCAATCGGGTCTTTTGTGGGTCGCGGGATCTGGTGATAACGCCAGCCGATGAAATCATTAGCCACGACGTAGTAAGCGGTCGCCTCGCGGTTGTCGCGAAGTTGCAGCCTCAACGAGCCACCCTTGCCGTCGCCGAGGAGCCAGAACCCGATGCCGCGATGCCAGGAGAGATCCAACGGCGGATTGAACTTTTTCCCAATCACCGACCAGCCGCTTTGATCAGGCAGCGTGCTCTGGGCTCGGTAAACGGCGTATCGCGTTCCTTCTTTTGGCTGTTGCTCGCTAAGTTCAAGTTGCTGCGTCACACCAGGCGACACATTGCCAGCTTCGCTGGACTTAATCACACGGACGTCACGACGATTTTTCGGGGCGGCTGTATACGGAGCCAGATCATCGAAGCTTTCGAGCACCAGAGCGTCGGCCGAATGATACCCTGGGCCGGGGCTGAGCCACGGGCCTGCCCGGACATGGATCTGGATGCCGACCCGTGCCGGCCCTTCCTTGATCCGGACCGCCCACGTCTGCGTACGTGCGTCCAATGAATCCACTTCATGCCACGTGTCATAAACGACCCGTTGGAACAGCTCGTGACCTCGCACGCCGAGCAGCCGGTACTCGCGGCGGTAATCGGCCAATCTCGCCCGCTCTTCGGGTGTTTTCTGCCCGCCAAGTGCCGGATCAATCCGCAGATGTGCCTTCATTTCATTCGGTACACGACCCGACAAACGCAGCTTTTCGTAGCGGGCGATTAGGTCGAGAATGCCCGGGGTTAAGGGATGCCGGGCGGCCGCGTCGGTCGAATCCTCGAAGGACATCGACGAGTCGTAGCCAAGCGTCGCGCCCAAAATGTATTCGTACTCGTCGAGCGTGGCATTCGGGTCAAAGCCGTAGTACCAACCGATGTCTAGCGGCATCCCGTAACGCCCGAACGAATCGAACGACGGCGAGCGTTCATCGAGGGAGCCTTTCAAGTCACCGTGCCCGTCCGCAATACCGTGGCGGGCCACCAGGTGCCATGAGTAGTTGCTAAAGCTGCTGGCCTGAATCAGGATGTCCTTCTTTTCCAGCTTTTCGTAGAACGCTTTGTGCGGGCGGGCGTTGTAGTACCAGTGGTCCCCCTGCAACCGCTCGGAGCCGTCGAAGTGGATCATGTCAATGTCGCACGCGTTGGCCACTTTGGCGAAATTTGTCGCAACTTCGTCCAGAAGCGAAGTATCCATGTCGTACATGTGATAACCAAAAGAGCGCATCAAATGGGAGATCTTCTCGCCTGATCTGTGGGGTGCCACCTTCGTACCCAAGTAGCCACGTCGGCACTTAAGGAATCCAAAGGGCGCGGTCAGCGACCGTTCCGCATACCAGATCAATTCATTACCAACCTGCAGGACCGTTCCTGCACCCTGGTAGCCTCCATCTTCCGCCGGGAAGTCGGTGGGTGCAGTTGGCGTAGACAGGAAATCTGACTTTGCGTCCACTTCAGTGTCCAGCGTGGTGGCCAGATCCTTGACAAGCCGAGGATCAGGCACCGGGGTGAGATAGGGGTCAGGAGGTAAGACGGACGCGGCGAGGAAGTGTAACCCGACCTTAAAACCAGCTTTCTTGAACCTGGCGACGGTGCGCTTGAGTCCGTCCAAGCCGTCAGGAAAATGGTCGCGGTTGATCTCGTAGTGGCCGGTTCCACTTGACCATGACCACTGGTTCAAGAGAATCATCCCAAATCCACCACGCCGGGCGAGAGTTAGAGCATCGTCAAACTGCGACTCGTAGAAGTCGGTCAAGAAAAGGTAGGATTGTTTGATCCACGGTGACTTCTTATTCCACACGCCGGCCAGGCGAGGACTCGGTATACCCACAGCCTTCTCGAAACGCTCAATGACATCCAGGAACTCCGCACGCGGTGCGACTAGCACGCCGAACGCCGCGGGCTGAAGACCGTGCTGGCTTACGGTCTCGACATCCAGCATCATTCTGGGAGGTGAAGAGCCGGAGTACTTCGAGAACGCATGGACGTTCGGCTCAGCTGCCATCACCGCCGCGACCCACTTGTCGCCGTGAGCAGCGTTGAGCGCCTCGTTCCTGAGCGCTCCCTCCGGTGCTTCAAGCCTAAACAGCCGGAATCGCCTTACTGGGCGGCGGGGCAAAAACTTCGTGAGTCGAAAAACCGCAAAACCGCGATCGCGCGCCACGCCGAATTCTGCAGTCGATCCACCTGCGAAGCTTACGGATAGCACATCGCCCGCCAGTTTCACTGATTCGGGCAACAGCGTGCCATCGTCGGTCTCCAGAGCCACAACCGGCTGGTCAGAGCCCGGCCACCGCGATCCGTCGCCCAGCTGCAGGGACGTAACAACACCGTGCACGTCAAGCGTCATCCTTGCTGTAAACAGATCCAGCGTCATCTCGCCAGAGTACAAACCGAACATCGCGATCGCAACGATACAAAGAACGCCACGTGGAATGCGCATTAGATGCTCCTTGTTCCGCGGGTTCGATGTTGGCTCGTGGCACGGCGCCCTGTGTCGCGCCAAGGGTAAGATCCGACGCATAAAGAAGCTCTCGGCCGCCATGTTAATCTATGGGATGTCCCACAGCGGCACCGTTCGTATCCGGTGACCTGCGGCGCCCGCAAGTGGGAGGCGATCCGATCCTGTCAAATCCGCCTCTGAACTTCGCCGCGCCTTGCCCTGCCAACGCGTGCCGCCGTTTCGAGCATGAGCCGAACGGTATCCATGTCTTTCGGCTGAATCTTGCCGGCCGGGATGTCCATATCGGTCACGTCCTCCAGGACACCCAGGATGTCCACCAGGGCAAAGGAGTCTATCAGGCCGGAGGACACCAGCCGAGTGTCCACATCGATTTTGGCGCTGGGGCGGCGGATAACCTTACGCAGGATGAAGTCGATGATCTTCCGGCCCGCGTCGGTCATGGGGATGGCCTCCTCACGTTGTCGAAGTCTGACCGAGTTCTGGGTGTTCGGCCAGCAGCTTTTGTTTCGTTGTCGAGCGCGCGGGCTTGCCGGCCGTGCTCTTGACGATCCAATGGGGCGGCTTCAGGTAGACGGACCGCATGCCAACCCCCAGATCTCCCATAATGGCGTTTCGAACGGCCTGCTCGATCGCAAGCGCGTCGGCAAGGAGCCGTGCTTCGGTCACCTCTGCCACCACCACGATGTCCTCGGTGCCAAGGTCGGGATTGAGCATCCCGAGAGCCACGACGCGCCCGTCGTGGATGGCAGGATGGCTGGAAACGATTTCCTCGATGTCCTGCGGATAGATGTTCTTCCCTCCCACGATGATGAGATCCTTCTTGCGCCCTATCACGAAAAGCTCGTTGCCGAGACGGAAGCCGAGGTCGCCCGACCAGTACCATCCATCGCGCAGCACGGCCGCGGTCAGATCGGGCTGGTTGTAGTAGCCGTCGAACAGCGAGTCGCTGCGAATGACGATCTCTCCAATGCTCCCGTCGGGTAGCTCCGCTCTGGACTCCGATAGGATCCTCACCTCGGTTCCGAGCAGGCATTGTCCGGAGGAGATCAGCGGGACGGCACCGGGGGCGGACTCGTCAACGACCACGGCCGCGTGCTGGTTCCGCAAGGTCTTCCCATCGATCCACACGCGGCATGGACCCCTTTCGTCGTTGATCTTCGACTGCGTGACAGCAAACACGTTCTCCGCCATCGCGTAGCTGCTCTGGAGCGATCTCGTCGAGATGCCGCACGTCTGGAACGCGTCCAGCATCTCGTCCACGCTCTGCGCCCGCACGGGCTCGGAGCAATTGATGAGAGCCCGAAGCGACGACAAATCGTAGCGGGTTCGCTCCTGCGGCCTCACGCGCCGGGCGAGGAACTGCAGCGTAAAGTTCGGCACCCACGCGAGCGTGCAGCGGTATTCGGAGATCAGCATCAGCATCGCTCCCGGCTTGATGACCCAGTCCGTGGGAGACTGCATGACGACCGGGACATGGCAGACCATGGGCAGCATGAAGCACGCAATCAGGCCCATGTCGTGGTACAGCGGCAGCCAGCTGTAGATGCGGTCCTCCGGGCCGATGGCAAGTTCCGCTGAGAGATGCTCGATTTGGCGGAGCACGACAGCGTGCGAGAGCGCCACGCCCTTCTGCAGGCCCGTGGTCCCCGCCGAATGCTGGAGGAAGGCAAGCCTGCCGGGAGAAACCGGAGGTGGGTCGTCGTCGCGCTCACCCGCATGTTCGCGGAACCCGCCCAGCCCGCGCAGGAGCTTGGCTCCCTGGCCGAGTTGGATGATCCCCAGCAACTCGCTTGGGAACTCCTCGTCGACGATCACCTGCCGGGCCTTCAGGTTTGCCGTCACACCTGCCAGCCCCGTCCGGAACTTCCCGGGCTCGACCTTCGTGTTGGGATAGGCCAGGATCGCGGGCACGGCACCCAACCACATGGCCGCAACGAATGCGGTCATCAACGGGATTCCCTGCGGCAGGATGAGCACAACGGTGTCATCAGCCCGAAGTCCCTGCGCCTCCAGGTGGGCCGCTACGGCTCTCACCCGCTCCCGGAACTGGCCAAACGTTACCTGCTCCAGGTCGTCCTCGCTGTTCCACATCGTCACGAACGGCCGATCCGCTGGGGCTGACGCGAGGGCCGCCAGCAGCGACGAATACTCGAAAGCGCCAATGATCATCTGCACTCCCACGTTCAGAACTGGAAATACACGAACACGGACTGCTGCTTGCTCCAGATCAGAACGAGCAGGATCAAGGCCGCATAGTAGGCCGGCGACAGCAGCCGAATAGAGTGATAGATCACCCCGTTGCTCCTGAATCGGGTCACCAGCCACTCGAGCCCGCTGTAGACGAAGTAGAGGCCTATCACAAGCGTCGCTATGATATAGAAGTCGGGACGCAGACCGAGCTGCAGATAGCGGCCGGGCAACAGAAGCGCTCTCAGCATGCCCAGCGCTTGGCTCATGTCGTGCGAGCGGAACAGCACCCAACCGACCGCGATCAGGACGAACGTCACACTCCAAGACACCAAGGTGTCGATGGTCGGCGGAACGGAGAACTGCCATCGGCGTCGCAGTTGCTGCACCTGGCGATGCGCCACGAGCAGCACGCCCTGGTACAGCCCCCACGCGACCAGAGGCCACGATGCGGCGTGCCATAGGCCAAAAATCGTCATCGACGTGACCAGGCTCAGATTGCGCCACCACAGGCTGCGTCGACGCGACGCGAGCGGCATGAACACGTAATCGCGGATGCAAAAGGATAACGACATGTGCCAGCGGCTCCAAAACTCCGAAGGTGTTCTCGAGAAGAACGAGCGGTCGAAGTTCTCCACCAGCCGGATCCCGAACAGCCGTGCCGCGCCGATTGCCATATTGGAGTAGCCGGCGAAGTCAAAGTACAGCTGGAAGCCAAAGCTGACGGCCAACAACAGCACGTCAAGGCCGCCCCACCCGCCGGCGATCTTGTCGAAGCCGTCGCTGACACCTTCACCTTTATACAGCCCCACGGCGAGAACCTGTGCCAGAACGACCTTCATGAATAGGCCGACGAGCAGCCGGTGCAATCCGCAGGTCACGTCTTCCCATCCCGGCCTCGCGTCGGAGCGAAACTGCGGCACAAGCTCGCCCACGCGCATCACGGGACCCGACAGGACTGTGGGCCAGAAGGCCATGTAGAGGCAAAACTCGAGCAGCGAGGGTTTCTCTTCCTCCCCTCGATATATGTCCATGAGGTAGCTCAAAGCCTGGAACGTCCAGAACGAGAGCCCGACGGGCATAACGATGGTGCCGACGAGTCTCCCAAAGGACGAACCGCCCAGGATGCCGCTTCCGATGGAGGGCAGGTACTTGAAGACAGCTAGGATCGCGAGGTTGAAGCCGATGCCTGCCCACAGCAGCGGGGCCATAGGCCGCTTGCGCAGGACTTGGCCCCACGAGTAGTTTACAGTTGTGCTAACAAGGAGGACAAGGAGGAAAGCCAGTCCCCAGCTGGCATAGAACATGTAGCTCGCCAGGAGCAGCCCGACGATGCGGGGGCGCGGAGTGCGAATAGCCCAGACGATCAGCCACACCAGGGGAAGCGCGATCAGATAAGAGTAGCTCTGGATAGTCATGGCTTGCGCGCATCTCCTTTGCCGCTCGTCCGACCCAGGAGCAGCGGGCCGGCATATTTCATCATCTGTTCCGCCATTAGCTTGTGCGCTCCTCCCGTGAAGTGCGCGAAATCCCTCTGAGGCGTCGTGTATCCCCAGCTGCCGTCGTCCGGGTAGTTGGTCCAGAGATTCTCGGGAATCGCATCCGTGTAGTCCACGGAAGTAACGCCATATCGCTGACAAGTCGCCAGGACGTCGCGGCGGAACCGTGCAAGGTCAGATGGCAGGTTTGGGTTGGGCGTGATCGGGCGGATGGGTGCCAGATAGATGACGCTCACCAGTCCCTTTGACCTTGTGTAGCGCAGCGCCAGCTCAAGCAACTCAAGGCTGGAGCGGTAGGTGACCTCGGGTACCGGTCGAGCACGGTCCGACGAGATCGCAAACGTGCGGTTGCGTAACGTGACAAAACTGAATGTCATTCGACCGTATAGAAGCGGAAGCATCCGCAACAATGGAACCTTCGTCTCGATCCAGCTCCGCAGCTGGTTTTCGATCCGCGTGGCCAGGGGAAGATCCGTCGGCACCGCCGCCGCAATCTCGTCTACAAAGGACAAGGCCCTCGTAGCGTGCGGGAGATCGGGGTTCGCTCGGATCAGCTGTCGCAGACGCTCTTGGACAGCGGGTATCTCAACTAGCGACTGCACGGCCTTCCGCACACCGATCCCTCGCCACTCCGCCATCACCATGCCGCCGATCAGCACATCACCCGGTCGGCTGCTTTGCTCTCCAAACGCCACCAGCTTGATCAGGCACTCGGGCATGCTCAGGTTTGGGACCTGCGGCAGACGGACAACACTCGGGGGCTGGCCATGCCCGACCTGCCTGGCCGTGAAGACCTGCAGCCACTGGGCAGCGGTGAGATCTCCTGGGCGGAGATCCATGACGGCATACGAATGGGAATTACTTAGGTATAGGACCCTTACCGCCCCTTTGTCCCCTCCGAACTCAGGATCAAGGACAGACTCAGCTAACCACGCTTCCGCGGGAGAGAGCTCAGGATTCTGCCTCGCCGACCCCCGCGTGGAAAATCCGACGCGCTTGTTCTGTGCTTCGGTCAGCGGATCAAAGCCCGCACTTCTGGACAAGGAGCCTGCTACGATTAACAGGCACAAACAGACTAGCGGCGTGTAGAGCCGGCGAATTTGGACCATTCCCTTTTCTCCTACTTGACGCGTTGCCGTGGCGGGGGGTCTGATCAAGGAAATGCATGCATGCGCAAGGATCCTCGGCGTCCCTGGCGGGCGCTTCCAACCGATGAAGCGGACGTTCTGCTGGCCGAGCCTCCTTGTTCCGCTTTCGAGGTGATCGCGCTCAGTACTATTGCCCACCACCTCATGAAAAATAAGCTCGCGGGACTTTCGAGATCACATAGCACGCGTTGCACTGACAGCCATATCTGCGCACTACATCGTCACTCATTGTTATCTGTTCCAGTGACGCAGGTACAAACTTCACGACTCGCCCAGCAAATCTCTTCTGCGGAATGTAGTACTCCTCAGCCAGAACATGCATCCCGTCAAACAAGCGCTGGATCCGGGGGAGATCGTACCAACGTTCAAAACCGGGAATGATGTGCTCCGCGCTTGCAAACGGTACCGTGATGATGATTCTGCCAGACCGCTTGATGATTCGCTTCGCCTCAGACATGGCTGCGAAGTCGCCATCTTCATGTACCGGAGCCCCATAGCTGCCGAATCCTATGTGTTCTATCGTGGACACCATGAGCACAAAATCGAAGCTCTCGCCAGGGAGGGTATTCGCAAGGAAGTCCCCGCAGATGGCAGAGAGATTCGGATGTCTTTCACGATATCTGCGGAAATCGAAGACCGTCACCGAGTGGCCACGTTTCGCTAACCGCAACGGCAACAGGGACTCACTCCCACCGACGTCAAGCAACCTGACACACTCTCCAATAACTTGGCGATAGGCGAAGTCGTATTCGGCGTCTCGATTTGACAGACCGCCAAAGAACCGGATGCTTCGGCGCTCCATCTCACGGATGCGTACCGTGATCCTGCTATGGTAGTTGGTCATATATTGTGAAGGCGCTCTTCAACTGGTGCGCTGTGCTGCGTGGGTTTCGCGTCGGACGGCTTCAAAAATGTCTTCGAATCGAGTGACCAACACCTCGCGCGTGTATTGCGATTCGAACGCTTGTCGTGCGTTCGCCCCCATCTGCCGCAGAGCCTGCTCGGGCATCACGCGGAGCTGCCTCACAGCGAACTCCATAGCAGCCGGATCTTCCGGCGCGCATTGGATGCCAGCTTTCGCGTCTGTTATCACTTGGGCCGCATCCCCCTCGATTGCCGCCAGAACCGGCCGCCCGCCCGCAAGGTAGGCGATGGTCTTGCATGGGATCGTGATCGCAAACAGCGGATCCCGGCGAAGGTGCACCAGGAAGACGTCCGCCAGCGCGAGGATCGGCGGCATCTCCTCCGCTCCCTTGCGGCCGAGGAAGCGGACATTTTGCAGCCCAAGGCCCCTGGCCTCGCTTTCGAGACGCTCGCGCTCAACACCGTCCCCGACGAACACAAACTGGATCTCTGGCATGTCCTGTAGGCGTGCCGCGGCGGCAATCGCGGTGGACAGCGATTGCGGCACACCCATGTTTCCGGCGTAGACAATATTGAAGCGACCCCGCATGCCGAGTCGCTCTGCCAAAGCAGCATCGGGCACCACCGATCTGTAGACGGTCTCGTCCGCCCAGTTGGGGATCACCTCGATCTTCTCGGGCGGTACACCCTTGGCGATGATGTGCCGCTTGAAGCCTGGCGAGATAACAGTGACGCGCGCTGCGAGACGGTAGTTGAAACACTCGATCCGGTTGAGAAAAGAAAGGACCCACCGTGCTTCGACCAATCGCGTCGCAGTGAGGCTTTCAGGCCAGATGTCTTGGACGTCGTATACGAACGGGACGCCATGGAGCCATCGGCCGATCGCAGCCGCAATGCCGAGAGTCATCGGGGGGCTGAATACAAAGGCCACGTCGCATTTCATTAGGGTAGCGAGCGCTACGAGTGACGCGCCCAGGCCAAGAGAACCGTAGTATAGTCCTCGCCGAAGCACTGACGTAGTGTGGTCCGGGAATACCGGTAACCGAAGGACCTTCACACCTTCGATGATTTCCTTCCGCGGTCGGAGACCGCCGCAACCGGGGTAGAGCCGGCCCACAGGGTAGCTCGGAAAGCCCGTGATGACGAACACCTCATGACCTCGGCGGCGGAGCGTTGTTGCCAGACCCACCGGTCGCATTGGCGGTTCCGGTGTGTAGTATTGGGTGAGGAGTGCCACGCGCATG
>Ga0315279_10001396_pt1 | contig 40549 bp, 31 predicted proteins | sample YL17G06_20_MG_FD_203694 | JGI IMG/M metagenome (GOLD analysis project Ga0315279, IMG submission 203694) | Sediment microbial communities from Yellowstone Lake, YNP, Wyoming, USA - YL17G06_20 | ecosystem: Environmental > Aquatic > Freshwater > Lake > Sediment | place: USA: Wyoming | collected...
GCTGAGGATAAGGGCTGAAAGCATCTAAGCCCGAAGCCTCTCCTGAAAATAGGCAGCCATTCCCGCTTTGCCGGGACGAGGGTTCCCATAAAAGATGGGTTTGATGGAACTGGGGTGTACGCTGGAAGCCTTCGGGCGACCAGCTCAGCCTGCAGTCCCCAACCACCCGAGGTGTCGTGCTTCAAAAGCAGTGTCTGGACGATATAACACGGTGAAACTCGAAAAAAGGTGCAAACGCAAAATGCCTATGCATGGCAACTACGTTCACAGGTTCTTTTGAAAGGCTAGGTTTGTTGAGATAGGAACCTACTTGCAGTTTCTCAGAAGCAATGTGTCCTCATTATACCCCAAAGGCAGAAGAAACGAACGGTTTTTGTCCTGGCTAACCCTCAGTCTTCTATTAACAGGTAACACAACGTGAGTCTAATAACGGAATTTGACCCGTGGCGCTCGGCGCTCTGCACATGCCCGTCCAAGCTGACGTTTAACCCGTATACGGGGTGTGACCACACATGTGCCTATTGTTATGCGTCGCGCTACGTTCCCCGATTCTTCAGCTGCAGACCGAAAAAGGATCTGATCCCAAGATTGAAGAGAGAAGCTTCGAAATTGAAAGGCGAGATCGTGTCGATCTCGAACTCTTCAGATCCTTACCCGAATGTGGAAGCTAAGACGGGTCTGATGCGCGAATGCCTGGAAATTCTGTCAAGAAGCAACTGCAGGATCCAGATAATTACAAAATCCGATCTTGTAGTCAGAGATGTTGACCTTTTGAAAAAAGTTCCTTCAATGGTTTCCATGACGGTGACGACAGAGAACGACGACGTCGCGAAACGCATCGAGCCGAATGCGCCGCCACCGTCAGAACGCATGAAAGCAATGAAGACCTTGATCACGGAAGGAATTCCAACATCAGCGCGCATTGATCCAATAATCCCTTTCATAAACGACGACCCAGAAAAACTAATCAGAAGACTTGCCTCCACAGGCGTTAAACACGTGACAACATCAACATACAAGGCCAAACCCGACAACTGGAAAAGACTCAACGAAGCATTGCCAGAAACAGCAGAAAAACTAGAATCTTTCTACTTCAGAGAAGGCGAAAGCATAGCAGGATACAGGTTTCTCTCTCGAGATCTCAGACTTGGGTTAATGAAACGCATCGGCACTCTCACGGAAAAAAACGGTATGAAATTCGGAACCTGCAGAGAAGGCTTAAGCTACCTGAACACTGGAACGTGTGACGGTTCGTGGCTAATGGAGAAAACACGTCAATCTGAGGTTTGAACGTTCAAAGAAAAATGGGGTTATGGATGGTGTTGTCCAGCGCGCGCTGCAAGAACTGACGAGATTATCAGTGCTGTTTTGAGCACAATCAAAAGTCGTTTTGACTCTATCAATCTTTCCACTCTCCTTCTTTCATACTGTGCCTCCCCTTAGCACAATCAAAATTACTCCTATGACCTATAGAAGGTTCAACTCACAAATAAAACTTGCGGAAAGAGTCTTTAAGCGCGTCGAATCGCTGTCAGCATAGTAACCCGGCGAAATGGGAATCGAACAAGAAGGATGCTACCGACTAGAGGAAAAATGGAGAATCAGACGCTTTGTCCATAGTATTTGCTGAGTATGGCAAAGTCGGCTGGCCCAACTTTGTCGTCGCAGTTGAAGTCGGCGTACATGTTCCATTTTGGCATGCCTGGATTCGTGCCGTATGCAACTGAGAGAAAAGCAAAATCGGCAGGGCCAACTCTGAAGTCGCCGTTGACATCGCCTGGAACGGACACTTTTATCATTCCGTAGCCTAGGCTGTTGTCTTCGATTTCGGTCTCGTTCAGAACTGGAATAGCCTCAGCGTTTATCGTATAGTTTCCGTATATGAAGACGGAAGTGTTCCATGCAAAGGTCAGGATTGTAGAGTTGCCAGTTGGCAGTTCCACGGTAAACGTGGCGATAAGGGTGGTGTTGGCATAGACTATTAGTTCGAAGGTATCGTTGTAGTCCCCCTGATTCTCAACTGCAACATTGGCCGTGATGTTGAATCCTTTTCCAATCAGCGTTCTGGAAGCCGTAATCTCTACCACAGCAATGTCATGAACTCCGACGTGTACCCAACCATCCATAAAAGCATTGTCTACGACGTAGATTTCGCCTACAACAGGCCAAGCATAAGCGCTTATTTCATAATCTCCCAGTTCGAAGCCTGCTGTGTTCCAAGTGAACATAATGACTCCAGATTCTCCGCTTTCGACCGCGATGTTAATAATCGTGTCGATCAAAGTCCCGTTGGCATGGACTGTAACGTTGAAGGTTTCCGTGAAGTGACCTTGGTTGATAAGGGACACGGCCCCATGAGTGAGGTTTCCTCTTTTGACAACAACTTCATAGGGGTCAACGTCTACGACGGCTACGGCATGAATGCACGGGAATAGAGCCATCAGGGGATAGTTGTCCTTGTTGTCTGCATCGATAAGGTACGGCGAGTCTCCTATGCTGTCGCCGCTGGTTTCGTTCTGATATGGACCGCTGTACAGGTCTATGCCGGCATAGTCGCTCCAGTAATTGCCGCCCGAAGGATAGCGATTGTCCCAGATGTTCACGGAATACGCTGCATAGGCTTGCTGGCTGTTGTTCACGAAATTATTGTAGAAGACCGTGTTGTTGAAAGAACTCCAGACCCAGAAACCACACAAATTGTCGGTTACATTGCTCTTTAATATCAGAGAGTCGTTCGAGTACGCGAGTAGTATTCCTTGAATGTTATCTTCGAGGTCTAGGTTCTTGAGTTGAACGCTCGTTGAGTTTATGATTCCTAAAAATCCGATGTCCGTTGAGACTAAACCGTCCACTGAACCTCCCGGCACGTTCATCATATAGTAAACGTGTCCAGAGCCGACCGTGTTTGACTGGTCAATATCGTGCACATAATGGGCAAACTCATTTCCCAAAACGCCGAAATTGAATTTGCTTTCGCTCATGTGATTGCTTCTCAGAATGAGGTTTGAAGAGCAATTGACGCTCAAACCGTAGCGAGCGCTAGATGTGATGTTGTTTCCGGAAAGAGTGCAGTTAGATGCGTCGTAGATGTAGATTCCGTCAGAATTGCCTGAGACTATATTGTCTTTGACCGTGGCGTTATCAACTTGGCCGGAGATGTTCAGACCATGCTGGCTGTTAGAGGTTATATTGTTTCTCGAAAGCATGCAGTCAGATGCTTCATGGAGACAGATTCCGTCATTATTGTCAGTAATCAAATTACTCTTGATCGTGACATTGTTGGCTTGGTAAACATTTAGGCCTTTGTCAGCGTTCGTCATAATGAAATTCTCTATCCGAGAATTGCTGGCCACAACATCGAAGCTGATGCGGCTTAAGCCATCAACAAGCACATTTATTATGCTGTCAGCCAGAATTGTCAAGCTCTTGTTCACAACCACGCTTTCAAGGAACACACCGCCTTCGACAAAGATCGTGTGCCCGTCCAACGTTTCAGGGGCGTTGATGGCCTCTTGGATCGTGACGTATCTAAGGTCAGTGTTGAGATTGTGCACCTTTAGCTTTAGACCATAGCATTCTAGGTCTATTGAGAGGGCGAAAAATGAGAACTGTCTGTTGTCAAAGCTTGTGATCGGCAGGGTTTGATTCCATGGGGCGAGGTATTTCGTGTAGACAACGAAGGATTGATTTGTTGAGCCTGCATCATAGTATAGATAGGCGCCGCCGTTCAGTTTGATGCATATCCAGTATGTTCGTCCGGCTTCAATTTGGACGTAATCGCTCAGCGGTATTTTGGCAGTCCAATAGTCCCATTCTTTGTCGTAACCGCCGACTATGTTTGTCTCAGCTCCGCCGCTCATCAAATTCATGGACGAATCATAAAGGGCAGCCTTGCCGTAGAGGCTGTTGATGCTGCCGCCCCACCAGATTCGGATCACGATACTGTTCACTTTTTGAGAGACGTTCGCCACGTATCTGCAGCCGATAATGCGGTCAGTTGTCCAGTCTGAGTAGTTGATGCTGCCTTTCTTTTGACATCCCAGAGCGTAGCCTTGTTCCATCCTTCCAAAAACCTCGAAGGCTCTCGGCATATTCTGAATCTGTCTGCCCTCAAGTTTCGCAGACAACGTTGAATTCTCGTACACTTTCTGGAACTTGCTGAAGTTGTTAGGCATTCGTATGTACTTCGTCGGATTGCCAATGTTGTATTCCTGTTTTATGCTGACGTTGAACTTGTTGAGCGGAGAACACCATGCACTCGGCTGTTCGTAGTACGTGTCATAAAACAAGTTCATCGAGGCCTCGATCACCTGATCATTCTCGTCAGTTGCGTTAGCCTGGAGAAATGATCCTCCGGGAGTTCCAATTGATGCGTTGTAATAGGCAATAGTCGTGAACCATCTGTCCGTGAGAAACTCTGTTGGCATGTATCCGATTGAAACTCTTCCGTCCTTGTCCAAACAAGGAGTGTTCGCACGTCTGTTGTTATCTGTTTGAACAGCTAAAGCAGCTGTATAGTCAAATGGCAACGTCAGACTTGTTCCGTTTACGTGGTGGTAGGTAACCCCTTTGTCGTTGCTGTAGAAGAGCAAGACATCCTTGTAGCCGTTGTCTTGTATGTTGCCGAAACCCATAGTCATGGATTCGTTGGCCTTCATGAACCACATGTAGATCTCCTTCGAGGAAGACATCAGCATTCTGCCGGCTTTCCACGTATCTGTGTAGTTGACTACTCTCCAATGATAGAAATCATCATATCTATAATAAAGTACCAGCACGTCTTCAAAGCTCGCTGGGGATGGAAATGAACAATGCTTGTTCTCCGTGTCAGGTATGATGTACTCTAGAGACCAATCAGTTAGCAACGCCGTGAGATTGGCCTGTGTTTTCACGCTTTGCCTTGTATACCGGTACTTGATTGCTGTAAGATGACCATAGAAGACCACCAACGATCCGTTCGGAAAGATACCGATGGATGGCTGCCAGTGCCCCTCTGGAGAAGGGGCATCTGCAAAATCAAAAACAGGAGTCCAAGTCTGGCTCCCAATGTCGTAAGCGGCCACCTGAAACTTTACGGCGGAGGAGTTTAGCCAGGCGATATATATTGCCTCCTTTGCCCCTTTGTAGTAGATCGCGTTCTCTCCGCTGGTGTCGGTGTAGCCGAGGACTCCGCGCTGCATTTGAGGAGTGGGAGGGAATAATATGATTCGGTTGACAGGCGTGCAGTTCCATCTGTTGTCAGTGTTGTTTGCGTAGATTCTCCACTGCACGGTGACATATCTTGTCGAGTCAAGAATTATGGATGCGTTGCTGAAATGGCTGTCACCAAACCGATAGGTCGAATTTACGAGTTGCCCCGTGTTGTTCGTCTCGAGAACGTAGTGGCTCAGACTTCCATCCTTAGGCTTCCACGTCGCGTTGAAGGTGCAGGTCGTGCCAGCTATCGAATCAGAATTGGTAACGTTGTCGTACGTTGGATAGCCAGAGACGACGAAAAGCAAAGGTCCGGTTGTGTTCCATTGATTGTGAGTGTCATTTGCCCAAAGGCACCATTCAATAGTGTTTCCTCCTTCGATGTTCAGGGTTTTTGTGACATTGCTCCACCCTGTCTTGGGCGAACCACTCCATGGATCTGTCCATGCGTCATTTGTGAAAGCTCCGGTCTTGTTCCATCCAAAGATGTATCCGCTGAGTCCCGACGAAGATGCCCAGTTTGCTGAGAACTGGCAGCTCGCGCCTGCCAGACTGGTGTTGTGCCCGGCGCTTGAATAGGCTGGCACGGGAGCGGTAAAATTGATTTCCAAGTACGGAGCGTAGGCTGGTCCCTGATCATAGTTGTAGACATTGACGTGCTCGTTTCCCGACGGAGTAATGGAGTTTGTGTCTCTGCTGGAGCGCAGACAAGCCTTTGTGCTACCTTCCTTCTGTATCAGGTTCAGATTGGTTATAGGTATCGCGTTCCATCCATTCAAGACAAAGTCTGACGTCGATAGACTGCCATAGATTGTCTCGTTGTATTGATTGTAGTCCCCATTGTCTATTGGAGCGTCTCCAGTCCACCCTTGAATCTGGACATCGAAGGCAGTGGCGGAATAATTCGGGGTGATGCAATAGATCTTCAGACTTACTGAGGAAATGTTTGCGTCAGACGGAATGCTTGACGTGTTGAATTTCAGGAAAGTTCTCCAAACAAAATAGTAGAATAGAGGAGAAGAAGAGTATCTCTGCCCTATTGAGGAGTAGTTCGAAGTGCTTGATGAGGAAAAAACCGTGCTTCTTGCTGTCGCGTAGTCAGTGTTCCTGCCATTAGCGTACCCATCATTTCCAGATGCATCAATGGCAAAACCCTCCACGAAGGCAGAAACTGGCGAGAGAAAAAGACCAAGCGAAACAAACACGGCGGACAGAATCAGGAAAACGAGGATGCATGACTTCAGATTGCTCAGTGTGTTGTATTCCAATGCACCACCTCGGAATTCGTGCGAATTAACGAGAAGGAGCTGATCTGAGACATAGCAAACCCTGACGAAGCGGCTGCTTTCTCCAACAAATCTCCTCTCTCCCAGAGCGTGTTAGGTGAAACAAGGAGATAACTCTTTTGCAAGAATCCGAATGAAGGTTATCAAAACATGCTCCGCCCTTCATAGGGACTGTATCTTAGATAGATCGCAAATCTAGAGCAAGGACCGGCCAAAGCGCGCCTCACACTGAAATACCTTTTTAGTCTAATCGTGCAAGGGTTATTGCAACATGGAGAACTGTCGACAGATGCCCTACTATGTCTACCTTCTCCTCTGCGAAGACGGGAGCTTTTACACAGGCTACACCAAGAACCTAGATTTGCGGATGAAGCTTCACATGAATGGAAAAGGCGCGAGATATACACGTCTGCGCAAGCCCAGGAGACTGGTCTACACTGAGGAGTTCAACTCAATAGGTCAAGCCATGAAGAGAGAAAAGAGAATCAAACGTCTTAGCCACCATCAGAAACTCAGATTGGCAAAACAATTCCGAAGCGAGAGCACCAATCACAACGTGAGATTGCGAGAGTGCCAGAGAAGAATGATTAGGCGGAAAAAGAACCTGAGCAGCTCAACAAGATGACAACGCCGCCATTCGAGTCAGCACAATAACAGAATGTGACGGCGAATCCCTGAGCCCATTGCATGGGGTGCGATACATATGTGAACTCTTCGCGTACTCACAGAATTCCTACATCCAATCATGACTCGCCCTTGAGCACCATTGATTCCCCGCAACACACAAGCGTTCCTGTTCCAATTGACAAAGCCTCGACCCTTGTTGCCGCATATTTCACAGATGTAGACTTCTTCCACTTGGCGATAGGATCCTCTCGGCGATTTTACTGCACTAGCACAATGCAATAGTCTGTGAGGGCGTAAAGGACTTTGGCTAGATTGAGTTCTAGACATGGTTTTTATACTTAAACGACAAAGCAGGCTTATCGGTGAGAGAATGCCTTATTGTTGGAAATGTGGAACCCTAGTGGAAGAGGATGCGAAGTTCTGTCCAAAGTGCGGAACTGTGGTGTCTTCGGCACCGGCTGGTGCTAAGCAAAGAATAGAGAAACCTAGAAGGAGACCGCTGGGGTTTGTGGCCATAGTCTTGATCTCGATATTAGTTGTGGCCGTGATAGTTGCTGCTTTCTTCCTCTTGCCTGTACGCACTGTGAACGCGAGTGAGTCGCGCAGCATCTCCTATCAGGCTGGAGTAGAAAACTTGGATCTTCGCTTTAGGGCTGACGTTTCGGGAGTCAACATTACGTTTGAGGAACTTGACAACGCCATAGCCACAGTCAATGTCTCGGCAATAGGAGGAGCAGGCGTCTTTGCTCTACCAGACTTATTCAACTTGACTCTCGACTATACAGTTAGGGACCGCGTCATGAATGCAACCATAGACATTGACACGTTTGGTGGCGGATGGCCTTGGCATCCCTGGTTGCACATAAACTGTGACGTCCGCATAGACCCATCAGTCAGGGTTGGACTCAATGTCAAGACAGGAGTAGGAAAAATCCTTGTGAAAACCGAGCACGGGGTCATATTCGATGCATTGAACCTTGAAGCAGTCACAGGTGGAGTGAGGGCAGACCTCACGGAGGATGTCGTTATCGGCGGAAACGTCTCTGTCAGGACAGTCACCGGGGGCACCGAACTGTTGTGGGAAAACGTGGTGGTTAACGGAAACACCATAGTTAATCTGATGACGACAACTGGAGGAATCGCAGCAGACATCAGACAGGCAGCGATGCTTTCATCGAATGTCACTCTAAACGCTCATGCTACAACGGGTGGAATCAGCTTTGCCATCGAGATCCGCGGTCACATCGGAGCCAAGATCGAATCCGCTACTACATTGGGAGGGGTAGACGTAGACAGACAAGTTGGATTCTCAGGCACAAAATCTCCGCTGCAATCCAACAATTATCCTGACGACACGAATATCGAAGCTACACTTGAGACCACTACTGGCGGGGTGGGCATAGACGCAAAATACAACCCCTGATGCTTCCTTCTGAGGCTGCACATTCCGTCTTCATGCATTCATGCAGCATCTGCAGGTTGACCCGGCGCTCGCCCAAACCATATTCTTACTCTAATGCTTTAGGTCAGATGCTACAGTAATTCTTAATTAACCCTTGGCAAGTCAATATACGAAGTCCTATTTCATCCAGCACACCAGGGAAAAAAGATGGCAGACAAAGGCGTCAAGATTGTACTAACTGCATCAGCGACTGAAATGAGCGATTTTGCCAACAACCAGTTTGTCGCCTTTGTCGGAGGATTCGCGAAAGGCCCAGTGCCCTTGTGGTTATGCAGGAAAGCGCTTTACCCGCCGGCAGGGCAAGATGAAGATGGACGAGCGAAATATGCTCCTTACGGACTGAGAAAGATTGAAGCCTTGCTTCTAGAGAGCGGCTTCAATGAATCAGAAGTGGCAGTTGTGCATCCCAGCAATTTGGACGCTTTTGTGGGACCGGAAACAAAAGCCATAGGCATCTCAAGCATGGACCCGACAGGCATGGCATACGTAAGCAAAACATACTCCAGCCTCGTAGGCGGCGGAGAACCCCTGAACGCCATCGAATTCAGAGAACTGATGGCTCACTTGAGCCTCCGAAAACACGGAGCCAGAATAATCGTCGGGGGATTCGGTTCGTGGCAGTTGGAACGGAAGAAAGTATCAGATGCCTATGGCATAGACTGCGTAGTCATCGGCGAGGGCGAAAAAATAGCCACAGAGATCTTCAGAAAGGCAGTAAATGGCGAACCATTGCCCCGCGTGGTACGACTTGAAAGAGACCAACAAAGCGATGTCGTGCCACTCATCAGACATCCTGCAATGCATGGATGCGTCGAGATCACCAGAGGCTGCGGAAGAAACTGCCAGTTTTGCACTCCAACCATGCAAAGGAAACGCGACATCCCTCTTGAAAACATAATGAAAGAAGTCGAGACAACAGTTCGAGAAGGCTCCTCTGGAATCACACTGGTCACTGAGGACCTCTTTCTCTACAGAATGAAGGACAAACGCTTCGTTCCAAACAAAGAAGCAATTGTCAGACTGGTCGAAACCATTGCCAAACATCCGGGAGTCGAATCAATACAACCTTCACACAGTAGCCTAGCCCCAGTTGTGGCCGACAGACAAATGGTCAAAGAGGTGGCCGAAATCTTGCTTGAAAAAAACTGGTACAAGCATGAGAGCAAGCCCATTGTGACCAGCGAAGTCGGCATGGAGACAGGCAGCGTCAGACTAATGAAGAAGTACATGGCAGGAAAGACGTTGCCCTACACGCCTGATGAGTGGCCTGAAGTTGCCGCGCAGTCGTTGGGAATAATGAATGACAACGACTGGTATCCGCTTGCAACCCTCATCATCGGTCTGCCTGAAGAAAAAGAGGAAGACGTAATCGCAACCCTTGAGATGGTTGATGACCTGAAGAAGCATTACTTGTTCTACGTTCCTTTGTTCTTCGTTCCTCTGGAAAACTGCACCCTGATGGACAAGGCAGGCGCCGAGCTTGACTCGCTGACCAAGCAAAGGTGGGAACTACTCGTCAGATGCTGGGAACACAACGTCAGAGAATGGGGAAACTCGTTCTTGGAACATAGAATCCCAAACCAGTTCATTTACAGGCTCGTCAAACAAGCAGTCATACCAGTTGCGGCCAAGACCGCAGGATTCTACTACGAACTCAAACGACGAAGAATGATGAAAGATGCCATCTTGAGAATGGCAGAAGCTGCGGCTTGAGGCTCAACTTTCAATACAAGAAACCCTATTTGACACGCAAAGAAATATCTCCAACAAGAAAACGCCTAAATGATCCATTACCAAGCTTCAGGACGAGCACCCCGTCGTTCTCAACATCCTGCGCTATGCCAACGAATTTCTCTTCGCCACTGGAGATCTCGACGTTATGACCCAAAAAAGCAGCATACTGTTTCCACTCACTCAACAATTCTGAAGCACCTTCCTCTAGAAACAGGTCATACTCAATTTCCAGCTTCTCAAGGAGCGCTCTCAGCAATTCCTCAATCCGAATCTTTTGCCCAAGCTCCTCTCCGAGAGAAGTTGCCACATCTCTCAATTGCTCAGGCAGAACTTTCTTCACGTTGATATTTGCGTTGATACCAATGCCCAGCACGATGAAGTTGACAACTTCACCGGTCGAATTCATCTCTGTTAATATTCCGCATATTTTCCTGTCGCCTACTAGTACATCATTGGGCCACAGAGTCTCGACACTCAAGCCGTAGAGTTCACGTAGAGTCTTTGTTACTGCCAAGCCGGCCACGAAAACAAGCGGAACGGCCTCAGGTACACGAAGTCTAGGAAGAAGAACTATCGAGAACCATAACCCGCCTGAAGGCGAAAACCATTCACGACCCAGCCTCCCTCGACCTGCCGTCTGCCTCTCCGCAACGACAACTGTTCCTTCGCCAGCTCCATAGGCGGCCAGCTCTTTGGCCACATCATTCGTAGAGCTAACCTCTTTCTGAAAAATGATGCTTCTACCAAACCTCTTGGTCCGCAAACCTTCCTGAAGTCTATCAATATCTATCCTTGTTAGCACACGCATCTGCCACTATGGCCTTTCAACAAGCTCCAAAAGAACCCCACAAGTACTCTTCGGATGCACGAAGGCAATCTTGGATCCTTCAGCTCCCGCCTTAGGCTTCTCATCAATCAATACTACGCCCTTACGCTTGAATTCCTCGAGAATCGTCTCGATGCCTTTGACCCTCATAGCAACATGATGAATACCTTCGCCTCGCGCTTCAACGAACTTGGCAATAGTGCTCTCCCTGTCAAGCGGCTCCAAAAGCTCAAGTCTTGAATCACCGCCAGTCGAAACAAAAGCCACTCTGACCTTCCGCTCAGTCAGAGTATGAACACCTTCAACCCTGAAACCCAAGAGATCCTGATAAACGCTAATCGCTTCGTCCAGATTCTTCACCGCAAAGCCAACGTGGTCCACACCAACAAACATCAGTCTCAACGCTCCTCTTCCGAGAGTGTTTAAAACCTTACCACGTATTTCATAAAAGAGTTTCTACCGTTCAGGCAAGCTGAAGAACAAAGGTCCCCCAAGTTGCTCTTCTCGCCAGAATCGAGCAAGAATGCCTGCAAGGACAGCATAGATGCGGTCGGAGAAAATTCCCCGAAAGCGCCAGTGCAAGAAAAGACAAGCTAGCAATGCAGGACAAGACCGCAAACCTTCCCCTTTTTTTGTTCTTAAAGACAAAGGCACCTTAGATCAGGACCGGCTACTTGTTCTTTCCTTGAACCCGCATGAATATTCCAATTCTCAAAGCATTTGGAAAAACTATAAAGCCTACGTACAAACTAAGGATAATCTCTTCAGAATGGTGAAAACAAATGGAGATACATTCTCACGACATAATAGTTATTGGATCAGGACTCGCAGGATTGAGAGCAGCTGTCGCGGCTGCCGAAGTCAGCAACAAGCTTGATATCGCGGTTATTTCAAAGCATCATCCCTTGCGTTCGCACTCCGTCTGTGCACAAGGCGGAACCGGCGCGGTCATGCGAGAAAAGGACTCCCTTGATTCGCACGCTTTTGATACTGTTAAAGGGGCAGACTATCTTGCAGACCAAGATGCCGTGGAGTTCTTCGTGAAACAGTCACCCGGAGAAATTATACTTACGGAACACTGGGGATGCCCATGGAGCCGCACAGCCGACGGGAAAATTGACCAACGTGCCTTCGGCGGACACAGTTTTCCACGAGCATGCTTTGCCGCCGACATGACGGGATTTCACGAGATGCATGCAATATATGGAAAAGCTATCACGTACGGCAATGTGAAGTTCTACGATGAATGGTTCGTCACCTCACTTATTGCCGAAAATCAGAACATTACTGGCCTGACGGCGATAGAAATGAAAACAGGGCAGATGCACGCCTTCCGGGCCAAATCAATAGTTATGGCAACGGGCGGACACGAACGAATATACGAGTTCACAACTTTCTCGCACACCACCACAGGCGACGGCATGGCAATGGCCTACCGCGCTGGCGCGCCCTTAGAAGACATGGAATTCGTCCAGTTCCACCCAACTGGCCTGGTGCCCTCAGGCGTGCTCATCACTGAAGGAGCCAGAGGTGAAGGCGGATACCTCATCAACGTTAATGGTGAACGCTTCCTGAAACGCTATGCCCCTGAGAAGATGGAGCTGGCCCCTAGAGACGTGATTTCAAGAGCAGAACAGACAGAAATTAACGAAGGACGCGGATTCGAAGGCTCATTCGGCAAATATATTGCCCTAGACTTGAGACACCTGGGCGAGGAAAAAATCAGCGAACGCTTGCCGTTGATTCGCGATGTAGCTGTGAAACTGGGGGGAGTAGATCCTGTAAAGGAGCTTATCCCGATCAGACCAGCAGCCCACTATTCGATGGGAGGCATCAAAGCCAATATAAGAACTGAAACCCCGATCGCGGGATTATATGCCGCAGGCGAATGCTCATGCATTAGTGTTCACGGAGCAAATAGGCTGGGAACGAACTCGACGGCCGAATGCCTAGTTTTCGGAGCAGTCGCAGGCGAACAAGCCGCCAAGCACGCGTCATCAACAGGCCAGCGTGAACTGCCGAAAGAGAAACTTGACGCAGAAGAGAAACGAGTTTTCGACGGAATCTTGGGCAGCGAGGGCGGCGAGAGAGTATCAGTCATCCGAGACGAAATGAAGCACATCATGAACGAAAAAGCTTGGATCTTCAGAAAGGGAGACCAGCTTGAAACAGCCATCAAAGAAGTGCGCGCCCTTCGAGAGAGGTTCAAGCGCATAAAGGTTGAAGACAAAAGCAAAGACTTCAACACGGGACTGCTCGGGGCATTGCAGCTCGATTTCATGCTGGAACTGGCTGAAGTCACAGTTGTCAGCGCCTTGCCGAGACAGGAATCGAGAGGAGCACACTCACGAGTTGATTTTCCAAAACGCGACGACCAAAACTGGCTGAAACACACGCTGGCATATTACACCAAGGACGGCCCAAGGCTCGAATACAGTCCAGTCACGATAACAAGGTGGCAACCAGCCGCAAGAACCTACTAGGAGGATGAAATGAGATGAGCAAGTTGACTGAAAAAACAGTTGAGTTCAAGATAAGCAGGTACGACCCGGAAAACAAGAGGCACTACACGTCGACGTACAAGGTGCCCGTGCGAAAGGGAACAACCGTGCTTGACTCGCTACTCTACATTAAAGACAATCTTGACGAGAGCCTCACCTTCAGGCATTCGTGCCGAATGGGGATCTGCGGAAGCTGCGCGGTGAATATCGACGGAAAGCCAATGCTTGCCTGCTACACGCAGGTGCTGGATCTGAACGCTGACTCTTTGAACATAGAGCCACTGTCGACGCTACCAGTCATAAGAGACTTGGTCGTGGATATCGAACCGTTCTTTGAAACAGTCAAGAAAATAAGATCAACCCTGATAAAACCTGAAGAAGCTTTCAAGAAGCCTGATGAATTCCTCCAGAGTCCGGCTGATCTGAAGAAATTCTGGGACTTGACACTGTGCATAAAATGCAGCATTTGCTACTCAGCTTGTCCAGCCGCCATAGACGAGAGATTCCTCGGACCAGCAACGCTGACAGCCAACTATCGATTTGTCGCAGACTCTCGAGATGAAGGTAAAGAGCAACGGCTCAAGCCGATGGCGGACAACATATTCCTCTGCACCCAATGCAATTCCTGCACGTTGTTCTGTCCGAAGCTCGTCGGATGTGCAAATGCACTATTGGATGATCACAGCTTGGTTGTTGAATCAGGAAACATCCCGAGAACGGTCATCGACGTGCTCGAAAGAGTCTACAAGTACCGCAATCCGATGGGGACTCACCAAAGCAAGAGAATGGACTGGGCTAAAGACCTGAACGTGAAAACCTATCCGGCTGAGACTAAAGCAGACGTGCTGCTTTTCACATGCTGCTCTGCCACTTACGACATAAGAAATCAAGAAACGGCCAAAGCCATGGTACAAGTGTTCAACAAGATGGGCGTCAGCTTCGCAACGCTGGGCACAGAAGAGTGGTGCTGCGGAGACCACATGCTCCGACTTGGCGAAAAAGGACTCTTCGAAGAGCTGGCACAACACAACATGTCCATGTTCAAGCAATTTAATGCACAGAAGATTTTGACCCTATCGCCACACTGCTACAACACATTCAAGAATGACCAGCCTTACAAGGATGCGAATCTCAATGTGCAACATTATACACAGTTCCTCGCCGACGCAATAGCGCAGGGCAAGCTCAAACTCGGCAAGCCTGTCAAGAGAAAAGTAGCTTATCACGACCCATGCTTCTTAGGCAAGCGCAACGACGTATATGATGCGCCTAGACAGGTTCTAAAATCGATAGATGGCTTGGAACTCGTTGAGATGAAGCGGACTAAGCAGAGCAGTTTTTGTTGCGGCGGCGGAGCTGGCAGAGTCTGGACAGAGGAAGCTCAACCTGAGAAGCGGCCATGTGTGAGCCGTGTCAAAGAAGCCTTGGACTTGGGTGTCGACACTATTGCTGTTGCCTGTCCATTCTGCGTGACGACACTGGAAGACGCTGTGAAAGTGCTTGATGTCGAAAACAAGATCGTCGTGAAAGACGTTCTGGAACTCGTAAACGAAGCACTCTAAACCTATTTCTTTCCCTTTTCTAACCATTTAGTCTTTGTCTAGCAAGACGTCTTTTGAAAGATTCTTGACTGTAGCTTGAACGTCAGTTTTCACTCCAAGAATCCGCTAGATTAATATATTGTCCGAAGTCCATTTAGAAACGGCAATCATGGAGGAAACGGTTTGTACGGTTATGCAGGTCGCGTACTTCATATAGACTTATCAACTGGCAAAACAAGCGTCGAACCTTTGAGTGAAGAATACGCGAGGAAATTCATCGGCGGAATCGGCCTGGGAATGCGGCTACTACTTGACCATTCGAAGCCGGGAGTAGATCCTTTCAGCCCGAATAATCCGCTTATTCTTACAACAGGTCCGATCTCGGGAACCATGTGGCCAACAGGCGGAAACGGTCACACTTTTGTCTCGAAGTCTCCCGCAACCTTTGGCGTTGGAGAGTCCAAGGCTCATGGCACTTTTGGAACAGAACTCAAAAGAGCGGGATACGACGCCGTGATCATCAAAGGCAAGGCTGAAAGGCCAGCTTACATATGGATTGATGATGATTCTGTTCAGATTTTGGATGCTTCGCAGCTGTGGGGCAGGTCGCCGAGCGAGGCCGAGGATGCGATAAGAGAGGAACTGGGCGACTACTACATCCGTGTCGCGGCTATTGGCGTGGCTGGGGAGAAGTTGTCACGGATAGCCTGCGTGATTAACGACAAGACGAGGGCTTGTGGAAGAACAGGAATGGGTGCCGTGATGGGTTCCAAGAATCTCAAAGCCATTGCAGTGCGCGGAACGCATGATGTCAACGTGGCGAAGTTGGACGAGTTCATGGAATACGTGAAGGAGTTTCATGAGCGAATGAAGGGACCAGCGACACAGAAGTACAGAGCATTGGGCACCCCTGAGAACGTTCTTGTCCACAACAAGCTGTCCTGCATGCCCACTAGGAATTATAACAATTCACAGTTTGAAGGAGCTGAAAAGGTAAGCGGCGAAGTGCTCAACGAGAAGTACGTTGCGAAAGTCATAGGATGCAGCAGTTGTGCCATGCGGTGCGAGCACATGTGCGTCGTGGAGGAAGGACCATACAAGAACACGATGACACGCATGGAGTATGAGTCACTTTGGGCATTGGGACCATTCTGCGGTGTGGATCGCCTCGATGCGATCCTGAAGGCTATGGACTTGGCCAACTATTATGGCGTAGACTCGATCAGCGTAGGCGTAATCGTCGGATTCGCGATGGACTGCTATGAACGTGGAATACTTTCGCTGCAGGAAATGGATGGAATTGATGCCAAGTTCGGCAATGCTGAAGCCATGGTTCAGCTGGTTGAGAAGATTGGCAAGCGTGAAGGCATAGGAAACATACTTGGTGAAGGTGTGAAAATCGCTGCTGAAAAGATCGGGAAGGGCGCAGATAAGCTGGCGTGCCACATTAAAGGCGTTGAAGTGACAGGATACGACCTCAGATGCTTGAAGACTGCGGCTTTGGGCTTCGCGGTTTCTTTCAGGGGAGCCGATCACAATAGGCATGGGGCTTACGCTTTTGACGTGAAGGGCAAAGTCAATAGGCTCATCGCTGAGAAGGGCAGGGGCAAGATGGTCAGAGACATGGAGGACATTTACAACCTTATCGACTCGTTTATTGTCTGCAAGTTTTCCAGAGGCACGTACTACAAGGAACTGCCGGACATGGCTAAGCTGTACAGTTTGGTGACAGGCTACGAAGTCACGCCGGAAGGACTCAAGCTGTCTGGTGAGAGAATACAGAACGTTGCCAAGATCTTCAATGTGCGAGAGGGCTTGGGCAGGAAAGATGACAACCTTCCCTACAAGGTTATGAATGAGCCGATTCCAGATGAAGGTCCGTCCAAGGGAGCTATGGTTACGCAGGCAGAATTGGACTTGTTGTTGGACGATTATTATGAGTCTCGCGGCTGGACAAGAGAGGGCGTGCCGACGAAGGAGAAGCTCAAGGAGCTGGGCATAGAAGACTTGGGCTCAATGATTGAGGGCAAGAGGTAACGGAGGAATATGCTATGGTGAAAGTCCATGATAGAAAATTCGTTTCAGCAGACCCCGACAAATGCGTAGGGTGCCAAATATGCGAATACATCTGCGCGCTGAACAATGAGAAGACCTTCAACCCGCTGAAATCCAGAATACGAGTGGTCAGAATCAACCAGCTTGTGAACATGCCGGTCACATGCAGATTATGCGAAAACCCTGCTTGCGTCGCTGCGTGTCCAAGAGACGCTTTGACACAGTCTGAGGAGACAGGCGTGATAACTGTCGACAAGGACAAATGCAATGGCTGCGGATGGTGCATCGAAGCCTGCGACTACGGGGCCATCATGGTTCATCCTGAGAAGAAAGTTGTGTTCGTCTGCGACCTGTGCAAAGAAAAAGGTGAACCGCAATGCGTCAAATGGTGCCCAGAAGAAGCCCTTGACATGGTCACGAGCGACGTGCTTGCACAGAAGGCAAGAATCACATCAGTGAAAAGACTATTCCAAGAAGCTATGAAAGAAGAGAAGACAGCTTAAGATCAGCCCTTTTCGCTCTATCCGACTTGAGTTCCAGTTAAGCATTTATCTCTCAGGCATCTTTCATAACGGCTAGCGGCAAGAGGCTAGCATTTGGTAACTAAGAGCGCCATTGTCAACAGATTCATAAAGGGCTCCAGAAAGACGGGCATCGTTGCCATTACTTCCAGATGCAACTGCAGATGCCGAATGTGCAATATTTACGAGAACGAACCTGTCGACATAAGCTTCCATGACATGACGAAGATTCTGGATTTCATGGCCGCAAACAAGTTCCTGATAACTTACTTTACGGGAGGGGAGCCAAGTCTTCACCCTGACTTGGTGCAGATCGTAGAGTACGCTGACAGTCTGGGCTTGGTGACCTCACTCACGACAAACGGTTCCATCTCATCACAGACCCTTCACGCGCTAAAGGAGGCTGGTTTGTACGCTGTGTCAATATCCGTGGATTCTTGGGATCCAGCCTTTGCGGATGAACATAGAAGGCACAGCAAGATAGGACAGAAACAGCAGAAAGCTTTTCAGACTGCACAGATGCTGGGAATCAGAACGTATGGAATGACCTATCTTGGAACTCATCTGGACCCTGAGAACATAGAAAAAATGGTTGCGCATGTCAATTTTGCCTTGGATGCGCCTTTTGGTTTCTGCTATCCAGTAACGTCGAAAGAAAGCACTTACCGCTTGGGTCAATCAGCTTCGCTGCATTCCATGGAAACCATGAACAGAATGATTGAAAGGTTGCTTGAGCTTAAGAAGAAAGGTTACAGAATAATCAACATGACGTCTTACATGGAAGATGCCTTGAGGTTCCATCATGGTCAGGCTCCAAGGTTTCCATGCAGGGGCGGAGAATACGTCTTTTATGTTGACTGGTTCGGCGATGTTTATCCTTGTTTCATGAAGAAGAAGCTTTTCAACATTCTGAAAGATGATGAGCCAGTCTTGCCGACGAGTGTTGCGTGCAATGATTGTTTGATCGAGTGTTTCAGAGAACCATCGTTGCTTGCATATCTGTCGTCTCCTCAGCTTGTTTTCAGGGAAATCGCGCATGGTTCGCCGATCAAAGAAACTATACTGTGGTCCCGATGAGTCTGCCACTGAAGCCCGGTGAGTTTGTGCTCTGTGCTACTAATCTACTCTGAGGAGCCGGAGCGAGTTGAGCATAACGACGATGGCGTTGCTTTCGTGAATCATGGACGCTACTAAGGGCGGTATGATTCCTCCTATAGCCAATGTGATACCAATGATGTTTACCATGAATGCGAAGGCGATGTTTTGCTTTATGATCTTCACCGTTTGCCTACCGATTCTAAGAAGTTTTGGCAGTCTCTTCAGATCATCTGTGGCCAGGGTTATGCCGGCTGTTTCAATAGCTACGTCGGTGCCTGAAAGTCCCATTGCGATTCCGACGTCTGCGGCTGCCAGGGCTGGTGCGTCGTTGATTCCGTCTCCGACCATAGCGACAATGTGACCTTCCTCTCTGAGCTTGCGGATGTGTTCTACCTTGTCTGCGGGCATCATGCCTGAAAATACCTCGTCTGCGCCTATGCGTTCGGCTACAGCTTTGGCCACTTGGGCATTGTCGCCCGTAAGCATTATTGTCCTTCTCACACCGCTGGCCTTCGCTTCAATCATCACATTTTTCATGTCGTCTCTGAGAGTGTCTGAAATGCTCAGGCTGCCAATTATCGCATTGTTTTTGGCGACGAAGATCACGGTCTGTGTCGTTTGCTTTTCAGTCAAGTATGCTTTGGCCTCGCCGCTGAGTGAGATTGAATATTTCCTGAGCATTTTCTCGTTTCCAACGGTTATCGGTTCGTTTCCGTTTTCTATGCGTACGCCGAGTCCTGGGTGGACTTCGAAGCATTGTGGCTCTTCCGGGTCGAGTTGTTCTTTTTCAGCTTTTGCTAGAATAGCTTGTGCGAGGGGGTGCTCCGAGCATTTTTCGGCGGTGGCAGCGAGTCTCAGGACTTCCTGTGGTGAGTTCTTGCCGAAGCTTTTCACGTCTGTGACTTCGGGTTTGCCAGTGGTCACAGTTCCTGTTTTGTCTAGGACGAGGGTGTCTACGGTGCTGAGTTTTTCTAGGCTTTCGCCGTTCCGTATGAGGATTCCTTTTCGGGCTGCGTTGCCTATGCTTGCGACGATAGAAGTGGGCGTAGCCAAAGTGAGTGCGCATGGGCATGCTATTACGAATAGTGCAGCTACTCGATGGACATCCATGGTGAACAGGAAGACGATTATACCGAGCGCAAGTATTGCAGGCGTGAAGTACTTCGCATATCTGTCTGCCGTCCTTTCTATTGGGGCGCGGCTCTTTTCGGCTTCTTGCACCATGGCTATTATGCGCCCGTATGTGCTTTGTTCGCCAACGGCGGTGACGGATAATTCTATGGCGCCCAATTCGATTATGGTGCCGCCGTACACTTTGTCGCCTACAGATTTCTCCACGGGGATTGATTCGCCTGTGACTGAGGACTGGTTCACTGATGCTTTGCCCTTTTTGATGGTTCCGTCAACGGGGATCTTTCCGCCGGGCTTGACGATGACCGTTTCGCCGAGTTTAACGTCTTCGATTTTGGTTTCAATTTCTTGTCCGTCTCTTATGACCGTGGCTGTCTGTGGTGATGCTTCGATCAGTTTTTGTATGGCTTTGGATGCCCTTTGCGATGCGTAGTCTTCGAGGATTTCGCCCCCGCCTAGCATGAGGGCGACGACTGTGGCTGCGAGGTATTCGCCTATGATGATGGAGGCCACGATGGCTACTGTGGCGAGTACGTCTATACCGAATATTCCTTCAAGCAGTGATGAGGCAGCGCTGTAGGCGATAAAAAGAAGTGACATAACGGCGGCTGCCACTTCTAGGATGTATACTGTGCTTTGGGGAAGCAAGTTGAGCGTGGATGAGAGCCAAGCTGTAGTTGCTAGACTGGTGTATGTCACTAGAAGCGCTATCTTCCATTTTTCGATCATGCTTGCTTCACCGCCTAATTGGGGTCTGTCGGTTTCCTACGCGTTAGAAGAATCTTGAGAGAGCTTCTTTGAGCTCCGCAATGTACCTGTCGGTTTCTTCGGCTTTCACAGCTTCTTTCATGCATGTTTCAACGTGGTCTTCTAGGACTATTTGGGAGACTTTGTTCAGGGCTGCGCGGACAGCAGCGACTTGGATCAGTATCTCGGGGCAGGTTTTGTCGTCCTCGACCATTTTCCTTAAGCCTCTCACGTGTCCTTCGATTCTTGATAGTCTGTCTAGGACTTCCTTTCGTCTCTTGTGCGGTGATGTCATGTCTATCCCCTACTGGGGGATGGGATAATGAGTAATAAGCTTTTTGGGTTGAGTTTGAAGCAAACTATGATGGAAAGTTCGCGGACAAGATTGGGCTTGAGTGTTAAGCTATTTGTGAGTGGCGTTTTTTTAGTTTGAACGTTAGTCCTAGAGCAGTATGAAAGGCGGTGGTTTTAGAGGAGGGTTTAGTGGGTATTCGGATATGCCAAGTCTCAAATATCGTGTGTGATTTTGATTTCCAGAAGCAGTTGACAGGTGAATAGTGTGAAGAGCCAAGGAGTAGCAACAAGAGGGTTTCTGTTCGGTTTTGAGGAGCCTTACAGGACTAATGTTTTCGTGATTAACGGCAGCCGTCACGTTTTCATATGTGACACTTGCTTGGGGTCTGAGCCTATGAATCTGGTGAAGGAATATCTTGCCGAGAAGGGGCTTGGCTCGAAGCCGGTTGTCGTGTTCAACTCCCACGCGGACTATGACCATTACTGGGGGAATGGCTGTTTCAAGTCTTCGATTATCATAGGTCATGAGCTTTGCAGGAGGAGAATAGAGAAGGAGGCACAGCAGAACCTTGCGGAGTTCAAGGGTCACATGCTGGGAGACGTGGAGATTGTTGCTCCGAACGTCGTCTTTGATAAGCGTTTGTTCTTCGCTGAGGAGGGTGTGGAGTTTTACCATACGCCTGGGCATACTGAGGATTCATCGTCGTGTTTTGATCATGTTGACGGGACACTGTTCGTGGGCGACAATGTTGAGTCGCCGGTTCCGTATGTGCATGGGCTGAATTTCGCTGGTTACGCTGCTACTCTTGAGGAGTACATCCGGAGAAAGGCGAAGGCCATAGTTGCGGGACACGCTGAGACAGCGCTTGATGCTGCTGCTGTGAGAGACGCCCTGAGCTACTTGAAGGGTCTTGAAGCGTCAAGTATTGACATTGGGAAGCTGAATAGAAAAGGGAAGATAGCTCATCAGTGGAATCTTGCGAACATTGGAAAGAAGCTTAGAGCCGAGGGCATGACCGAAAAGGCGCTTGAGTACTACAGGGAAAGCAAGCTAGTGCTAGACCAGATGGAAGACAATGTTATAGGAAAACAGGAAGAAACAAAGCGAATTCAAGAAATAATAGCCTCACTCTCACGAAACAACAGAACTCAGGAAAGCTGAAGCCTAATCCTTCGATATGCAAAATGCTATTAGCTTTAGTATTGGCAATGTTTTGTTTGCTGGAGGGCGGTTTGGCTTGGGTGCTAAATAGGTTGTGAATTTGCTTGAAGCCTTGGACAGGGAAGTTGATGAGGAGACTCGTGTGAAGGTTTTGGAGAGTTGCGGTCGCAAATGTATTGGTGAAGGTTTCTTGAAGAAGGCGGAGGCTATTGCAGAGAAGAGCAAGAGTATGGAGGAGTTTTTGGAGGGGTTGGGTAAGGTTTGGAAGCACCTAAGCATAAGCAGGGATGGGGTGTTTGTGGTTTATGAGGAGTGTTATTGTCCGTTGTTGAAGGGTTATGAGGGGAAGGTGTCGCCGAGCTTCTGCAACTGCTCAGTAGGATGGATAAAACAACTGTTCGAAACAGCACTAAAGAAGCCAATCAAAGTAGAGAAGATAGGCACAATAGAATGACCTATGCTTGAAAGATAACTTGCGACTACGCCAAACACAACTATGGTCACGACAATCACGGAGATCAACAATTCCCGGCGCATATTCATAACCAACAATGTGTACGCTATCGTAGCTTATAGTCCCACGTATTCGAACAAGCAGTTCCATATTTAGAACGTTACGTGCGACGATCGCTGATCAACGCACTAAATGTGCCCAGTGGAAACATTAGGCTTCATAAGAAAAAATTAGTCAGCCAGATTCTTGAAAAAAAGAAAGTGACTGAATCATGTTTTTGCTTTGTGACGTCTACGAACGTATATGGCCGAAGCGCTGGCAACCAAAATCACTATTATGGCTGAAGCTACGATCCAGAGAGGGATTGGTATGGGAACTTCCGCAGGAGGAGTTTCTGTAACTGTAATCATCATTGAGAAGATGTCAGTTGCTCCTTCGTCATCGCGGACAGCAAGAGTAACGTTGTAATCTCCTTTTGACGTAAACCTATGAACGGGGTTCTGAATGTCAGATGTATAGCCATCTCCAAAGTCCCAGAGCCAAGAAGAAAGCGATATGTTCTCAGGGTCCGTTGTTTTATCTGTAAACTGAGCGTCAGTGTTTGCTCGAGGATTCGTTGTACAATTGAAACACGATTCAGGAGGCAAATTGGACACAACTATCGTACGGGTAATCGAATTTTGCGCACCGTCATTGTCAGTAACGGTAAGAGTTACTTCATGATTTCCTTTTTGTGCAAATGTATAAGTTGGATTCTGTAGCGTTGAGCTCATTCCATCACCGAATTTCCACGACCAAGACACTAAATGCCCGTCAGGATCGCTCGATTGATCGATAAGACTCACTATATCGCGCACTGTGAGACTAGTTGGAGAATAAGCAAACTCTGCCCTTGGGGATCGGTTTCTGACATCAATCAGGCACGTATCGTCAGCTAATTCACCTATGCTATCAGTCACTCTCAACCTGCAAGTAAGCAGACCTTTGTTCTGAAAAGTGAATGATGCGCTTGCACCCTCTGCGTCAATGATCCCATCATTTTCGAAATCCCATTGATATTTCACAATCGAAGACCCGCTCGAAGCCGTTGAGCCAGAACCGTCAAAGTTGACTTTGTCTCCAGTATAACATTGCTGATCTATGCCAGCGCTAGCTATCGGGGGTTCATAATTGTCCCATATGATAAACCACAAGTTCGCATCATTTTCGTCTATTCCGATACTTCCATCATAATCCCCAGACGTTTTGTTATAACCCTGTTCCACGATCGCACTATCCCCTTCAAAATCATTCGTCTTCAAATGGTAAATACAGTCGAAAGAGAGACCTGAGCTACTGATGTCTGCGGTCTCTTGCCCAAATAAGTCATCTTCTTTCAGAGTTATTGAGGCTGATATATCCTTATGTCTCAAGTTGGCGAACGTGTCAATATGATCTACTACGATGTCATCTGCACCGGAAGGGCACTTGAACTCTGTATCCATCGTTGTCTCACCATCACTTACGGTGATATAGTAATGCCAATCTGCACCATCCTCAAGCCAGTTCTCAATTGGATCAACTGCTTGAATGCGATGAACTTTAATCCACAACGTTGGCAGATTGTCCACAGCCTTCACACTTCTTGGGATAAAACTCAAAACCGCTGTCAGCAAAAGTGCAAGAGTAATCCAAGAAAGCCATTTCAACATGTCTTTCGCCTTCAATCCTAGGTTTGACAGAAGTCATATTTCAAGCTTTCGCGAATCAACATATAGAAAATAGTTCTACTTGCTGCAAGAAAGCCATGCTGTATTGCTTTTTGTATTCCTTCCTATTCCCTGCTTGGATATCGCAGGAAGTCAGTAGAATGGAAGACAATGTCACCCAGTGAAGCGAGGGTATTCCTTGAGGATGATCATGGAGAGTCTGTAATGGTTCTGCCTCGATCCATCTTCAAAAAGGCGAGCAAGATATTCGTGATTTCTTTTGACGACATCTGAATCTCATAGGTCAATCCTTCATTGAAATCAGTTTGTTTAGGTTCAATTAGTAGCAGAGCGACCTCAGCTCTTAGTGCTTTTTTGAGATATTCACAGAACAATCGTAATGGAAGCATATGTGTCGTGAAAGCACTGAACGTCAATAACTGATTCGGGAGTACAAGGCGCGATTCTCCAGCTTTCAATTCCAGCATTGCTGCGTCTATTATTAGTATGTGTGTTGGTTTGTAGTCTATTATTCCTTGTATGTGGTTTTCAGGTATCGTTTCTGCTTCTATCAGCATCACCCTACTACTATCCACTCTGCCCCTCAAATCCATCACAATCGCTACACCGACAAAATCATCCATCCTAATCGGATTCCCAACCCCAACAACCACAACCCTCCCAGCACCCCTAAACCACTCCCGCAACTCCCTCTCAACATCATACTCCTCTTTCCTAAACAACACCAATCCCAACCAGAACCAACGATTCAAGCCCTACGTAAGGAACGTATTTGGAGCCTAATATCTGTTCATTGCAGAAAACCTAGATGGAAGGTAGGTTCGTATTGCTCGCGGAACGCCCCAAACAAACATAGAAAAAAGCGAGCTATCTAGTTTATGCTACCGTAACTTCCTTCTTGGCTAAGCCTTCCACCATTAACGGCACAAGCTTACTAGCTCTAAGTATCTCCAGAAACAAAGGCTTTCCATCCTTGCCATAATGAACCACAATGTCTCCCACTTCTTCCGCATGAGACAGCTTACCCTTCTCTTCCAGTATAACGGTCAAAACATCAGCATCTCCATCATACCGAATCTTATAAGCCATAACGCTCACGCCTCACAGGATAAAACGTTATCACAACTAAATAGTCTTTCCGCTTCTTGTAAACCACTCTCAAAGCATACTTCAAACCCAAAACCTTAGTCGCAAAAAACTGACCACTCTTTTCATCTAAACGATCAGGGCGAAGAACAGCATCAACAACCTGTTCTTCAGCAACCTCAAAACCATAATTCTTCAAAAAGCCAAACTTCTCAGCAGCATGCATAGTAAACTTAACCTTCGAAACACCAGTCAAAGGCTCTTTGCTCCAACCCTCTATAGAAACCCATTGCAGATAAGACTTTCAGCAAATTTGGAACCAAACATAAATTCTTCACGGAAAATCAGAGTAGCTAGATCAGTATTGGCTGTTTTCTGCACCAAACATACATGGAAAAAACCAGCCAAAGAATCCCGCAAATAAAACTTCTGAGACCCTTCCAAAATCACCCAACCACAACACACGTTAGTATGCACAAGAAAAAGGAGGGAACAGCACAACATAGAAATCATAACGGGGTAACCCGTATTGCCCCCGAAACACGCCTAGAACAACATCAAAAAACAGCAAAACCTCAACGCGAAACCGTCTTCACCAGCCTCTTCTCGCTGTCGTAGATGTTCACGGTCATCGGCATCTGTCCAACCGCAAAATGCGTCGCACATCCGAAGCACGGATCATAAGCCCTGAAAGCCATCTCAACCATGTTCAGCAATCCCTGATCCACCTTGCCGCCATGAATCAAACCCTTAGCCGCATCACGAACACTCATACAAATCGCAGGATAGTTATTCGTCGTAGCTACAATCATGTTCACATCTTTGATAAGTGCATCCTTGTCCAAAGTGTAATGATGAATCAGCGTACCCCTTGCCGCTTCGACTATGCCTATGCCCTCGCCTGATTCTCCCGGCTTTGCACGCACGTCCTTGCTTGTGATCTCAGGGTCTCGAACCAGCTCCAAAGCCCTTTCCGTAGCATATTGCAGCTCAATCAATCTGGCCCAGTGAAACGCCAGCGTGCTGTGCACAGGCTTCCCACCCAACGTCTTGTACATAACCTCATACTCAGCCTGAGCCAAAGGCGTAGCCATGCCATCTGAAACATTAAGCCTGCCCAGCGGACCAACACGGTATATGCCACTGTCCGGACCGTCCACCAAGCCTTTCCAGCCGACTTTCTTCAAGTACGGCATCTTGGCATAAGACCACGGCTCAACGTGCTCAGCCACATGAGTCAAATAGTCTTTCGGCTCAAACTTCAGAAACTCTTGGGCATTCTGGTCGACAACGCGCACTTTGCCATCGTAGAAGTTGACCTTGTTGTGCTCATCCACCAAGCCCATGTAGTACGTCTTATGCGTGTACGCTTGGCTCATGATCAAGTCAACGTACTTGCTGTTGCCCAGAACGATGTCATGGAAAAGCTTCAAAGTGAACTTGGCAAACCCCAGACAGGACTCGGCCATGCGCTCAATCTCAACCCTGTTCTCCTCGCTCAAGGGCTTAGAAATGCCGCCTGGCAAACCGCACACGGGATGCGTGGCCTTGCCGCCGATGATTTCAGTCATCTTCTGACCGTAAGCGCGGTGCTTGATGACTTCCTTGCCAACCTCTAAGCCGGCCTTCTCAATCACGCCTAAGATGTTGCGCTTCTCAGGCGGAGCATCAGGACCGACCACAAAGTCTGGGCCACCTAGATAGTAGAAATGCAATATATGATCATAAATGTAGTAGGCAACGTACATCAACTCTCTCAGCTTCTTCGCAGCAGAAGGAGGCTCAACATTGAAAGCCGCGTCCAAAGCCTTCACAGCCGCAAAGTGATGGGCCACTGGACACACACCGCAGATTCTAGTAGTCAAAATGGGCATAAGCTCGGCTCTTCTGCCAACGCAGAACTGCTCAAACCCGCGAAGCTCAGGAACCTTCAGGTAAGCGTTTTCCACTTCGCCAGCATCATTCAGAAAAAGCGAGATGCTCCCGTGGCCCTCAAGCCGCGTAATCGGGTCTATGAGTACTTCTCTCATTCTTGAATCACTTTCCTTCTTAGAAGAGAACTTGGCAAACTGTACATGTAAAACGTTCCAAGAGGATCCTTAATCTGATCCATAAGCTTCTCAACATCCTCCTCACTGTAGTGCTCTTGCTCCCCTTCCAAACCGAGAATCGACGCTATAGCACTGATCATAGCTGCACCCTGCTCAGGCGAATTCGGACAAGGACCACCGCAACCCGTACAGGGCATATCAACCGTCAAACACTGAGCGCTGCAACCGCTGCGAGTACCCGGACCCATGCAGATAATCCCCTGCTCAAGCAGGCACCTCTCAGGCTCGGGAACTTTCTCGTGAACCCGGTAAATCGTGGTGATCTTCTTGTTCTCCTTCTTCCTCGGGCACTCGTCGCAAACCGACTTGAGCGGAGCAAGCACCGAACCCTTCGGAGGAAGCTCACCCTTCGCGATCGCGTCAACCGTAGCAGAAATCAACTTCACCGGCGGCGGACAACCAGGAAGATAGTAGTCAACCTCCACGGTCTGATCCAGCGTCTTGACAGTATCATAGAACTCTGGAATCCTTAGCGTCCCCTCCCTAACGGCGGTCTCAGTTTGGGGAACAACATTTTCAGGATTGACCACCGACTTCTCCTTCAAATAGACAGTGTCAAAAATCTGCCTGCGGTTATGCAGGTTCGCCAGTCCCGGAATGCATCCTTCCTGGGCGCAGGAGCCGAAAGCCACAAGCGTCTTAGCCTTTTTCCTCATCAGCTTCGCCATGTGCTCCTGCTCGGAGTTGCGCACTGAACCGTTGAAGAAGCAGATGTCAATATACTTGTCAGGCATGGCTTCAACGTCTTTGTATTTGATGTCCATGGCTACAGGCCAGAACACGATGTCCGCAATGTTGACAACGTCCAGAATTTTCTCATTGATGTCCAAGACTGCGATCTCGCATCCGCCGCAGCTTGCAGCCCAATAGAAAGCTATCTTCAACTTTTCCTTCGGCATACTACTTTCCACCCTCACAAACTTTCGCCAGTATCTTCGAAACATCAACTCTAAGATCGCTGAACCCCAACTCGTCTGGCTTCATACCCTGAGCCAAACCCAGCAGCTGCGGATAGTGCAGCACTGGAATCCCGTAGACCTCGTTGAACATTTTCTCGATCCGCAGCTCATTCGTATCATACATGATGTGACAGAAAGGACAAATCGTAATCATCGCTTCAGCATCAACATTCTTCATGTGCGTAAGCTTGTCCTTCGCCAACTGCAACGCAATCTTGTCGCTCACCCCAACGCTTGGTGCGCCGCAACACTCAGTTTCGTCCATATAATCCAAACACGTGGCGCCAGTTGCTTCAATCAAAATCTTGAGCGTCTTCGGATTCTCAGGATCGTCAAACCCAATAAACTCCTTCGGCCTCAAAATGTGGCAACCATTATGTTCAGCAACCCTCAGCATCGTGAGAGGCTTAACGACAGAGTTCTTGATCTTCTCCAAGCCAACGTCCTCGATCAGCACCTGCATCAGATGCTTAGCATTTTGTGTCCCCTTGAACTCCAAACCTACCTCTTTCAAGTGGCGATTGATCTCGTCGCGCAAGTGCTCGTCTGCCTTCAACATCGTGTTGACTTTCTTCAACGTGCCTGCGCAGCCCGGACACAGCGTTATGATATTCAAGCCTTTCTGCTCTGCCAAAGCCAGATTTCGAGCCGCCAGTATCAGCATCGTCTCATGACTGACTGGATCCAGCGGTAAGCCGCAGCAGTTGAATTCGGGCATTTCAACAAGTTCAACGCCTAGCTTTCCAAGTACCTTGCGACCTGAGATCTCAAAAGCGGCGACACGGTAAGGAATCGCACAGCCGAGAAACATGAGGTACTTGTTTTCCGCCATGCTACGCACCTTTGCTCTCCACATGCTTGAGGAAATGGACCTCACGCAACGTCTTCCTAATGCTTTCAGGGTTCCCCTTAGGCAATGGCGGAAGCCCCAATGTTTCCCTCTTCTTCAACCTCAGTTCTGGAATCTTGTAAGCGTAACCCGACTCAAGAATACTCGCGCATTCCTCTTTGAACACTTGCGGAACGTGACCTTGCTCCGCAGCTAGGTTCCTCAAAACACGGATGACACTGGCAACTTCAACATCCTGCGGGCAACGATCCGTGCACGTGAAGCATGATGCACAAAGCCACAAAGTGTCGCTGTTCAGCACGCGGTCCTTCAGCCCAAGCTGAGTCATACGAATTATCTGTCTCGGCCTGTAAGTGTCACTGAACCGTGCAATCGGACAGTCTGACGTGCATGTTCCACACTGGTAACAGCGCATCAGCTTCTCTCCGCCGTGCATCTTTGAAATCTCATACTTGAACTTGGTGTCCATCTCTGATGACTTTATCGTCTTCTGTGCCTCTTCGGTCATCATGCCTCAACTCCCTTGGCTTTCAGCGGGTTTGGCCCAAGCTTTCTTACCTGGTCAGTCATGTCGCGAACGACGGTGGCAAATTTGTCTCCTTCGCTTGCAGAAATCCATTCTAACCGAACACGTTCAGGCTCGAAACCGAATTCCTTCAGAACCTTCTTGATCAGGTTTATTCTCCTCATCGCTTTGAAGTTGCCGCTGATGTAGTGACAGTCAGAAGGCAAGTGACAACCAGCAACAAGCACTCCATCGGCACCGTCTTTAAGAGCCTCAAGAATGAAGGCTGGATCAATTCTTCCACTGCACATAACGCGGATAATCCTTATGTTCGGAGGATACTGGATTCTGCTCACGCCAGCCAGGTCTGCACCGGCATAGGCGCACCAGTTACAAAGGAAGCCGATTATTCTTGGCTCAAACCCGTTGTTCTCGGTCATGCTTTCGCCTCGCACAGAACTGCTTCAATCTGGGCAAGAATCTCCTCCGTCGTGAAGTGACCCATAGTAATAGCCTTGGTTGGACAAGCCGTACCGCATGCACCACACCCCTTGCATAGGGCTTCAATAACGTGTGCAATGGGCTTACCGTCTTTGTCCTTCATTTCGACAGCACCGTATGGACACAGATATTCACAAACCTTGCAACCACTACATAAATCTTCGGACACGTTAGCAACGATTCCTTCCATTTCAAGCGTCTTTTTGGAAAGTATCGTCGTAGCTCTGGAAGCCGCTGCACAAGCCTGCGCAATGCTCTCATCAATGTACTTCGGCGAATGAGCCATACCGCACAAGAACACGCCGTCCGTCGCAAAGTCCACGGGTCTGAGCTTCATGTGTGCCTCCAAGAAAAAGCCATCCTTCGTAAGCGGCACCTTAAGCATCTCAGCCACATGTTTATTGTTCGGATTCGGGATTGTTGCAGCGCTCAACACCAGCATATCTGGCTCAACTTCAACTTCTTCTCTTATCACAGGCTCCCAGAAGGTAACCTTGAACCTCCCATCCTGGTTCACGACTTTCGGCTTCTTCTCATCATCGTAATTTATGAACAAAACCCCTTTCATCGCAGCCTCGCGATAATAGTCTTCTTTGAAACCGTATGCCCTCATGTCCTTGTAAAGAATGTAAACCTCTGTTTCCGGGCTTACCTCTTTGATTTTCAACGCGTTCTTTATGGCTTGACCGCAACATATCCTCGCACAATTCGGCCTTTGCTCGTTTCGAGCGCCGACACACTGGATCATTACGACGTTCTTGGCGTTGAAGTCTCCCTTGGCAAGCTTTTCTTCAAGCTCATGCTGAGTCACGATTCTCTGGTCTTGACCATAGAGGTATTCAGTGGGCTTGTACTCCTCTGCTCCTGTTGCGACTATCACGATGCCATGCTCAATTTCCTTTTCCTCGCCCTTCTGTTGCCTTATCTTGGACTTGAAGTTGCCTACAAATCCATAAACATCAACGACTTCTGCGCCCAAGTAGACGTGTATCTTCTCATTTTCCTTAACCGCCTTGACGAGAGCGTCAAGCCTTTTCTTGGGGTTCTCGCCCTTTTCGAGCAAGTAATGAATCTTGCGCAGAAGCCCGCCTAGCTCTTTCTCTTTCTCGACAAGATGAACTTCAAAACCTTGTCTTGCCAGCTCCAAGGCAGCAGTCATGCCTGAGACGCCGCCGCCAATTATCAAACCAACTGGTGTAACATTTATGATCGGCTTCTCCAATGGTTTCAGAAGCTTAGCCTTTGCAACGATTGACCGCACAAGGTCTTTGGCTTTCTCAGTTGCCTCCTTCGGTTCGTGCATGTGCACCCAACTGCACTGGTCACGAATGTTCGTCATCTCAAACAGATACGGGTTTAGACCTGCCTCTTGAACTGTTTCCTTGAAGAGTGGCTCATGAGTTCGCGGTGTGCAAGAAGCGACAATTATACGGTTGAGATTGTTCTGAACGATTTTTTCTTTGATGAGCTTCTGCGTGTCCTGCGAACAAGTGTAAACGTTTGCTTCCGCGTAGGTCACATTTGGCAGGGTTTTGGCATATTCAACCACCTTAGGGACATTTACCACTCCGCCGATGTTGATTCCGCAGTGGCAGATGAAGACGCCTATGCGCGGCTCTTCCTGGCTTACGTCCCTTTCAGTCGGATATTCTTTCGCTGTGACTTGCGTTCCCCTTTCACTAGCAATAATGCCCATAGCTTTTGCCGCTGCACCGCTTGCCTGTGCAACGCTCTCAGGAATGTCCTTCGGAGCCGAGAATGCACCGCAAACGAACACGCCTCGTTTCGACGTTTCCATGGGCGAGAAAGTCTCTGTTTCACAGAAACTGTATTTGTTAAGCTTTATGCCAAGGCTCTTGGCCAGTTTCTCAACGTTTTTCGGCGGTTTCATTCCAGTAGACAGAACAACCATGTCGAACTCTTCGGTCTTGGGCGTCTCATCTTCAACATAGTGAACAAAAAGGTTGCTTGTCTTTGGATCTTCGGTCACTCCAGCCACTCTTGATCTCACGAATTGTATGCCCCACTCTCCTTGGGCACGCTCATAATAAGCGTCAAACTCCTTTCCGTAAGAGCGCATGTCCATGAAGAAAATCTTTGCATCCAATTTCGAAGGCGTGTGCTCCTTAGCTATGACTGCTTCTTTCATGCCATACATGCAACATGCAGCAGAACAGTAGTTGTTTCCAAGTTGGAAGTCTCTCGAACCGACACATTGGATAAACGCGATCTTCTTAGGGATTTCGCCATCTGAAGACCTCAAGACCAGCCCTCCGTACGGCCCTGAAGCGCTCAAGATCCGCTCAAACTCTATGCTGGTCACAACATTCGGATAGCGACCATAGCCATATTCGGTCTTCTGCGTTGCATCGAAGGATTCGAACCCAGGCGCGAGTATTATTGAACCTACTTTCAGGGCTGCCTCACTGTCCTCTTGGTCATACATAATTGCGTTTGCCCTGCAGACTTCTGAGCACGTTCCGCATCCGATGCACTTTTCTCGGTCGATCATGTACTTGAGCGGGACTGCTTGTGGATATTCTACGTAGATTGCGCTTCTTCTGCCCAGACCTTCGTTGAACAGGTCTACAACTTCGATCGGGCATTTTTGTGCACAGATGCCGCAGCCGTTGCATTTGTCTTCGATTATGTAACGACTCTTCCTTCGAAGTTTTACTTCGAAGTTTCCAGCTCTGCCTTTCAAACCTGTGATTTCAGCGTTGGTCAAGATCGTAATGTTCGGATGTCTGCCTGTTGCAACAAGCTTGGGTGAGAGAATGCACATTGAGCAGTCATTTGTCGGGAATGTCTTGTCGAGTTGAGCCATCACTCCGCCTATGCTTGGTCCTTGATCGATCAAGTAGACTTTGAAGCCAGAGTCCGCCAGGTCTAACGATGCCTGTATACCCGCGACTCCTCCGCCTACAACGAGAACGGCTCCGACTTTCTTCGGTTTTGCCTTTGCTTTTGACGTGCTATTCGACCTCCAAAGCTCTGTAGAAGGGGGTAGTGCCCTCAATGTGATCCAAGGCGATCATGTTTCTTCTGCGCATGTCCACAATCTGTCTCAGCACAGCTGCTGGCTCCATTTCAACCGCTTTTGATAGGGACTTGACTGAAAGCGGCGTCCCACTTGTCAGAATGTGAATCTTGTGCCTGATGAACTCAGCATCAACGGCTTCGTTGAGCAAGGTGTCGAATTCTTCCTGGGAGACTTTCTCTTGATAAACGTTATTCTTCTCCGTTAACTCATATTCTCTTCCAACCAAGACTCTTAGCTTGAAGTCTGAAGCAGCATTTTTCGCTGCTTGAAGATTTCCAAGAATCCTCTGGTTCGGCTTTTCTCCAGAAACAGGAGATGACCCAAGCTTCCTTATCTGTTCTGTAAACTCGGTTACCACTTGCGCGAATCTCTGGCCCTCTGCTGCGGAGACCCACTCTAGCCTCAGTCGCCCCAGTTCCAAGCCTGTAAGGGCTATCAGCCTTTTGAGCATCTTGATCTTTCTCTCTTCATACAAGTTTCCTGAAATGTAATGGCAGTCTCCGGGGTGACATCCCGTTACAATCACTCCGTCGGCGCCGTTCACGAACATCTCCAAGACGATGACCGGATCAACTCTGCCACTGCACATGACGCGGATAATCCTTATGTTCGGCGGATACTGGATTCTGCTCACACCTGCCAAGTCTGCACCTGCATAACTGCACCAGTTGCAGAGAAAACCAACTATCTTGGGTTCAAACTCAGCCACACGCAGCCCTCCTCAAGACGGCTATTCCCTGAACTATGAGCTGCTCATCCGTGAACTGGCGCATCGCAATCGCTCTCATTGGACAGCTTGCAGCACAAGTTCCACAGCCCTTGCAGAGAACTTCATTCACCTTTGCTATTCCATTTTCATCCTTTGATATTGCACTGTACGGACAGATGCTTATGCAGAGGCCGCAGCCAATGCAGAGGTTCTCATCGATTTGTGACACCGTTCCTTCGGCATCTAAGGTCTTCTTGGACAGTATAGTGGCGGCTCTAGCTGCAGCTGCACATGCTTGCGAAATAGTCTCGTCTATGAATTTCGGCCAATGAGCCAACCCACAAAGGAAAACACCGTCAGTCGCAAAGTCAACTGGACGGAGCTTCATGTGAGCCTCAAGGAAGAATCCGTCTTTCGTCAACGGCACCTTCAGCATTTCTGCTAGACGCTTGTTATCAGGATTTGAGACCGTCGCAGCACTCAAGACTACAACATCTGGGCTGACTTCGATCTCCTGTTTGATCACCGGTTCCCAGAAAGTCACTTTGAGCTGCCCGTTGTCATCCACAACTTGCGGCGCTCTTTCATCTTCATAGTTCACGAACAAGACGCCTTTTGTTGCGGCTTCGCGGTAGTAGTCCTCTCTGAAACCATACGTTCTGATGTCCTTGTACAGAACTTGAACTTCGGTTTCAGGACTTATCTCCTTAATCTTCAGCGCATTCTTCACTGCTTGCCCACAACAGATTCTTGAACAATTCGGTTTTTCCCTTGTTCTGGCTCCTACGCACTGTATCATGACGACATTTTTCGCCTTGAACTCGCCCTTGGCGATTTCTTCTTCGAGCTCGTGTTGGGTAATGATCTTGGGGTGCTTCCCATACAGGTATTCTGTGGGTTTGTATTCAACTGCTCCCGTGGCCACGATTACGACGCCGTGCTCGATTTCTTTTTCCTTTCCATCCTGCTGTTTTATCGTTGTCTTGAAGTTGCCTACGAAACCGTAAACGTCAACGACTTCTGCGCACGTGTAAACGTGTATCTTGTCGTTCTCCACAACTGCTCTTGTTATTTCTTGAAGTCTCTTCTGTGGATCGTCGCCCTTTTCGAATAAATAGCGGATCGATCGCAAATGTCCGCCCAGTTCTTTCTCCTTTTCGACAAGGTGAACTTCAAACCCTTGTTTCGCCAGTTCCAACGCTGCGGTCATACCCGCAATGCCGCCGCCTATTACTAACCCAACTGGCGTAACACTGATCGTCGGCTTCTTCAACGGCTTCAGAAGCCTAGCTTTGGCCACCATTGACCCGACTAGGTCCTTTGCCTTTTCTGTTGCTTTCTCATGCTCATGCATGTGCACCCAGCTACATTGATCTCGGATGTTTGCCATTTCAAACAAGTAAGGACTGAGACCGGCTTCTTGGACTGTCTCTCTGAACAAAGGTTCGTGTGTTCTTGGGGTGCATGAAGCCACAATGACACGGTTGAGGTTGTGTTGGCGGATTTTTTCGACAATCAGTTTCTGTGCATCCTGCGAGCATGTGTAGAGGTTCTCTTCTGCATAAGCTACGTTAGGCAGAGTCTTGGCATATTCTACGACTTTGGGAACATTTACGACTGAGCCGATGTTGACTCCGCAGTGACAGACGAAAACGCCGATTCGAGGTTCTTCCTGGCTCACATCCCTTTCAGGTGGAAACTCTTTCACGGTGACCAGTTTTCCTCTCTCGTTCGAGATGATACAGGCTGCTTTCGATGCTGCACCGCTTGATTGGGCAACGCTCTCCGGAATATCCTTTGGCCCGGAGAAGGCTCCGCAAACGAATACTCCTGGTTTCGATGTTTCCAACGGCGAGAAGGTGTTTGTTTCACAGAACTTGTACTTGTTGAGCTTTATCCCCAATCTTTCAGCCAGTTCGTCAACGTTCTTGGGCGGTTGCATTCCGACTGATAGGACGACCATGTCGAATTCTTCGACTTTGGGTTCCTCTTCTGCAACGTAGTGGAGAAAGATGTTGCCTGTTGATGGGTTTTCCGTGGCGCTTGCCACCCTAGACCTAACGAAATGTACGCCCCATTCTCCTTGGGCACGTTCATAGTAAGCATCAAACTCCTTTCCGTAACAGCGCATGTCCATATAGAAAATCGTGCAGTCAAGCGGGCTAGAACTGTGCTCTTTGGCTATGACCGCTTCTTTAATGGCGTACATGCAGCATGCTGCTGAGCAGTAATTGTTTCCGAGCTGGGCATCACGTGAGCCAACGCATTGAATAAGGGCAACTTTCCGCGGTATTTTGCCATCAGAAGGGCGTATGATTTTCCCGCCAAAAGGTCCGGAAGCGTTCATCATGCGCTCAAACTCGATGCTCGAAACCACATTCAAGAAACGCCCGTACCCATATTCGCTTTTCAATCGAGGATCAAATTCTTCAAAACCAGGGGACAAGATTATGGATCCAACGTTGATTTTGACTGTTTCAGGTTGCTGGTCAAAGGCTACGGCTTTGGCAGGGCATACTCTCTCACAAAGTCGACATTTGATGCAGTTGTCTTGGTCAATTGCGTACTTCAATGGAACTGCTTGCGGAAAAGGAACGTATATTGCCTTCCGCACACCTAGGTCAACGTCGAACTCGTTCGGCACTTCTATGGGGCAGTTTTGCGCGCAGATTCCGCAACCCGTACACTTTTCCATGTCTACCAGGCGCGGACGCTTTAATATGGTCACTTCGAAGTTTCCAGACGTGCCTTTGACTTCCTTCAATTCGGAATAGGTAATTAGCTGAATGTTTGGATGCCTACCAGCCGTGACAAGTTTCGGCGCTAAAATGCACATAGAACAATCATTCGTCGGAAATGTCTTGTCCAACTGCGCCATGGTTCCTCCTAGGCTGGTCGATTCATCAAGGAGGTAGACTTTGAAGCCAGAGTCTGCCAGGTCTAATGATGCTTGTATTCCCGCGACTCCGCCTCCAACAACAAGAACAGCGCCGACTTTTTCATCCATTTCTTTTTTTCTCCCGTAAATGGATTCAAAAACTTTCCATATGTAAAGATGCTTATTAATGTGATGTCCGATTTTGTTTAAATAGCTCATGGTCACAATTGGTTTCTACAACATGTCAAGGAAGTGCAAACGCCCGTTCGACGCAATCTTGCACGAGATTGCCTTCATAACCATATTTTTTATTAATATGCGAAGTCATATAGAAACCATAGAAAGGTGATTCTTGTTGAGTCATCCGCAAGCCTACTTCATGCATGAAGTTGCCAATAACCCACGGGGCAAGGGGGTTCTAGCATGCATCCAGTGCGGAAGGTGTACAAGCAGCTGCCCGGTTGCCAGAGTCGTAGAAGAGCACAACCCGCGAAAACTGATGGAAATGATCATTCTCGGCCTGAGATCCGACGTTCTAAACGAACGGCTACCATGGTATTGCCTCTCATGCTTCACCTGTCTAGATCGTTGTCCCCAAGGTGGAGACGTCGGCGAAGTCATGTTTGCGATAAGGAACATGACTGTTAGGGAAGGAAAGATTCCCGAAGGGATACTTGTTCAAGCCAGCAGTCTGTTCGAAAATGGCCGCGTTGTAACCTCGAGCAAGATGGCTTCGATTCAGAGGGAGAAACGCGGTTTAGGCAAAGAACCGACAGTTGATGTTGAAGCGGTACGGAAGATCTTGACAAAAACTCGATTCGACAGGCTGATCAATAAAGGTACGTGAATTCTATGAAGTATGCTTTTTTTGCAGGTTGTCTCATACCTGCCAGAGAACCACAATATGAGAATTCTGTCCGAAAAATCGCTCCCAGACTTGGCATAGAGCTTGTCAACATGGAAGGCACCAATTGCTGCGCACCCTTCGGCATCCAATCCTTGGACTACACAAGCTGGCTTGCCCTGGCAGCTAGGAACCTCTGCAAGGCCGAAGAGATGGGACTCAACATTGTAACCTTATGCAACGACTGTTACGAATCGTTACTGATGACAAACGTCATTCTGAAAGAGAACAAGGAAACAAGGGATAAAGTGAATGAAGTTCTTGCAGACGTCGGCTTGGAATTCAAAGGAAAAGTTGACGTGAAAATCTTCAGCGATGTACTGCACGAGGATGTGGGCTTGGAAAACGTGAAGAATGCCGTTACCAGACCCTTCAAGGGACTCCGAGTTGCAGTGCAACCTGGCTGCCACTTGTCGAAGCCAAAGAGGATACATTTCGAACAGTGGGCAGGCATGACAGCCCTAGATGAGCTTGTGGAAGCAACGGGTGCCAAATCGATCGCGTATGAAAGAAAGGAAGCCTGCTGCGGCGGACCCCTGCGCGGTATCAATGATCAAGTAGCTCTACAAGTAGCAAAGCAGAAATTGGATTCCATGAAGTCAGCAGGCGTCAACTGCATAGTCACTGTCTGCCCCTTCTGTTACCTTGAACTAGACATGGGGCAGATAGAGATCAAGAGACACACAAATGAAGAATATGGTCTGCCTGTGCTCAGTTTTGCGGAATTGCTCAGGTTGGCGATGGGTATGAACTTGGAAGATTGGGAAATAAACGCCCATCGAATTCCAATAGCAGGAATCCTCGAAATGACGGAGGCGAAATGAATTGCAGAAAGCAGTGGTCGTCATTGGTGGCGGAGTAGCGGGAATACAAGCATCATTGGATCTGGCGAACCGAGGCTTCAAGGTCTACCTCGTGGAGAGAACACCGAGTATTGGCGGAAGAATGGCGCAACTGGACAAAACGTTTCCAACCATGGATTGTTCCATGTGTATTTTAGCGCCGAAGATGATAGAGTGTTCGCATCATCCGAATGTCCAATTGCTGTCATACTCGGAAGTCAAAGAGGCACGAGGTTCAGTTGGGAATTTTACGGTCAAGGTTCTGAGAAAGCCGAGATATGTTGATGAGAGAAAATGCACAGGATGCGGAATCTGCTCTGAGAACTGCCCTACCGAGGCACCAAACGAATTTGATGAGAACATTGGTGTGAGAAAAGCCATCTACATGCCCTTCCCTCAGGCAGTTCCAAGAGTAGCCCTAATAGACAAGGAAAGCTGCGTCGAATGCGGACTTTGCGAAAAAGTCTGTCCGGCTGGAGCCGTGAACAGAGGACAACAACCACAGGAAATTGAGCTGAATGTGGGAGCAATAGTTGTTGCCACAGGTTACGACATGTTTGATCCTTCAGTCATTCGGCATTTTGGCTATGGCCGTTTCAAGAACGTTATTTCAGCAATGGAGCTGGAGCGGCTGCTGTGTGCCTCAGGCCCCACTGGGGGACACTTGATCAGACCTTCAGAAGGAAAGATACCTAGACACATAGCTTTCATACAGTGCGTAGGTTCCCGCGATAGAAGAGAATGGATTGACCACCCGTACTGTTCTAGCATTTGCTGCAAATATGCAGTCAAGGATGCGGTTCTGATAAAGGAACATGAGACAGATTCGCGCGTCTCGATCTTCTACATTGACATGAGAGCTTTCGGCAGAGGATTCCAGGAATTCGTGAACCGAGCAAAATCCGAATTCGGAATAGAATTCATTCGGAGCAACCCAGGAGAAATCTCGGAAGACCCTGCTACGAGCAATCTTGTAATTTCTTTTGAAGACCCAATAACCAGAACCGTTCAGACCAATCGATACAATTTGGTTGTGCTGTGTCCCGCATTGATTCCGAGCAAAGGAATGCCTGAACTAGCAAAGATTCTAGGCATAGAACTTGACAACTATGGATTTGTGAAAATGGAGGATTCCGTCAGAAAACCGCTTGACACGACTGTTCCTGGGATTTTCTGCTGTGGTTATTGCCTAGGTCCAAAAACGGGGGACATTCCAGATTCGATAACTCAAGGAAGCGCTACGGCAGGGCGAGTGGCCGTGGTCTTGGCTACCGAGGAGGCAATATAGATGGAACAAGAACCTCGCGTGGGAGTTTTCGTCTGCAGTTGCGGAACCAACATCGGCGGCGTAGTGAACGTTCCAGAAGTGGCGGAATATGCCAGGGCGCTTCCTAACGTCGCACACACTGAACATAATCTGTATACTTGCTCAGAAGCAGGGTTGACGGCGATGAAGGAAGCAATAAAGCAGCATAATCTGAACCGCGTTGTCGTGGCATCATGCACTCCACGAACACACGAACCTCTATTCAGATCAGCCTGCAAAGAAGCAGGTTTGAACCCGTACCTGTTTGAGATGGCAAACATCAGGGAGCACGACAGCTGGGTGCATCCTCACGAGCCCCAGAGAGCCACGCAGAAAGCCAAAGATATCGTTCGAATGGCTGTCGCAAAAGCTACGGTCCTTGAGCCCCAAACCGAGCCTGAGGTTGAGGTCAAAGGTTCTTCGCTTGTAATCGGCGCTGGAGTAGCCGGAATGACAGCTGCGCTTTCAATGGCAAAGCAAGGCTTCAAGGTCTATCTAATCGAGAAAGAGAAGG
>Ga0315279_10001397_pt1 | contig 40547 bp, 38 predicted proteins | sample YL17G06_20_MG_FD_203694 | JGI IMG/M metagenome (GOLD analysis project Ga0315279, IMG submission 203694) | Sediment microbial communities from Yellowstone Lake, YNP, Wyoming, USA - YL17G06_20 | ecosystem: Environmental > Aquatic > Freshwater > Lake > Sediment | place: USA: Wyoming | collected...
GTTCCACCGTCCAAGGTTCTTCAATGCCCAACAAGTAACGGTAAAGTTCAGTGTCTTGCATGGCTCCAGCCCTCCTTGGAGCCATTTTACCCTAAATTGGCACCCATTAAAAACCCGGAAGAATCAAATATGAATTTCTGAATAAACATGATGTTACTTCAACAAAATGGAAAAAACTGCGTCCCTCCGATCCGTATTATTTCTTCGAAGAAAAGGATTTCTCATCGCAGGAGGTGTACAACAAATTTTGGTCTGTGCAGAACCTATTCATCCAATCTTCCAGCGGCGTGACAACTCATCGGGACCATTTTGTAGTGGGATTTACAAAAGAGGAAATCAAACAAAGGATGAGAACATTTGCCAGTGATTTGCCTGATGAAATAGTAAGGCAGGGACTGGATTTAAAGGATACCACTGATTTCAAACTAAAAGAAGCCAGAGAGAAGTTGAAAAAAGAGGATTGGAAAGAATCAATCTTGCCGTATTCTTATCGCCCCTTTGATAATAGATATATCTGTTATATGACTGAATTGATAGACAGAGATCGACATGACGTAATGCAACATTTTGCAAAAGAAAACCTTGGGTTGGTCGTTATGCGGCAATACCTTTATGAGCCTGTCAAAATTTATAACTATATCTTCTGCGTCGAAAAGCTTTCAGACAGGAGACTTTTTATCAGCAATAGGGGCGCTGGGATTGTCTTCCCGCTCTATTTATTTCAAACAAAAGACAATCCTAAAAAGAGGTCTTTTAGCAGTGTTATGATGCTCTTTGAACCAGAGGCAGATTACGGAGTGAAAAAATCTAACTTATCTGCTGAAATTATCGACAGCTTATCGAAGGCTTTTAAAAAGACTCCCTCTCCTGAAGACATTTTCTATTACATCTATGCGGTCCTTTATTCCGAGACATACAGGGCAAAATATGCAGAATTTCTGAAAATAGACTTTCCGAGAGTTCCGTTTACAAAGGACTATAAACTGTTCAAGAAAATGACTGAATGCGGTAACTGGCTTGTTGATTTGCACCTGCTTAAATCACCGGAACTTGATTCACCAGTTGCGAGATTTCAGGGTAAAGGAGACAACAAGGTTGAAAAGATAAAATATGGACAAGGAAAATGTTTTATAAATAATGACCAGTATTTTGAGGGCATTTCACCTGAAGTCTGGCAATATCAGATTGGAGGATATCAAGTTTGTGATAAATGGTTAAAGGACCGTAAAGGTCGAATCCTTTCACTGGATGAGATCAGACACTACTGCAAGGTTGTTACTGCGTTGGATAAGACAATAGAAATTCAGAAGGAGATTGATAGTCTCTATCCCGAAATAGAAAAAGAGATAATCGAATTCAAAAATTCAAAGAAAGAATAATTTCATGGAGCTAAAATCTAACGTTGGATTGAACAAAGCATTGGAAGATATAAAAAATGGCAAAGTATTTCCTGTCTACCTGATTTGTGGGGATGAGAATTATATCATTAAGGAGGCTACACAAAGCTTAATAGCGGCTATTTTACCCGAGAAGGATAGGGAAATATGCTCAGAAACTATTGAGGGTGATGAAGAAAATTGGAACAAGATAATCCAATCACTGAATACCTATCCAATGTTTGGTTCAAGGAAGGTCATCGCAGTGAAGGATACTAAAGTCTTCTATTCCAAAATCATGGTTGAAAAGATAATAGAAAAAAGCATGGAACAATTTGAAAATAATGATATCAACGAAGCTATCAGACTATTTAGAATTACCCTTGGCTATCTAAAGATCAAAGAGGTTAACGAAATAAGTGATAAAAAATGGGTTGAGCTACCAGGATTAGGCAAAGATCAAAAAAGTCAAACATGGCTAAACAGAATGGTGGAAGAATGTGTAAATCAAGACCTTAACCCTGTTCCTTACGAGGATAATTCAGATAAATTAGACAAAGTTCTCAAGAAAGACGAGGATGGGAAGGGAATACCTCCCAATAATATTTTGGTATTGGCCACTGAATACGTAGATAAAAGGAAAAAACTTTATAAAACGATAAATGATATAGGGACCATCATTGATTTTTCGATCCAAAGAGTGAAAAGAGACTCGGCGGATGTTGAAGATGAGCAGAGGAGAGCCTTATTGCAAAGGGCTACTGAATTATTGAAAAGAAGCGACAAAGTATTTGCTAAGGAGGCTTTTGGTACTCTTGCGAATAAGACCGGATATAATATGGGAATATTCTTGAATGAATTGGAAAAGGTCGTTCTTTCCGTAGGGGATAGAAAAAGAATAGAGGTTAAAGATATCGAGGAAGTTGTAGGAAGAAGCATAGAGGATTCCATCTTTGACCTTCAAGAAGCTATTGGTCGAAGAGATCTCGAAGGGGCGATGCTTTATTTAGCTGAGCTATTGGGACAGGGAGAATTTTATTTAGTTCTTTTACAAGGTATTGCCAGAGAAATACGGCGCTTGATTGTAGCTAAAGAATTTATTGAAAATGAATTAAAGGGTAGATGGAATTCCAAAATGGATACAGAAGCCTTTAAGAAATTTGTCTATTTCCCAATTAAGAGAAAGGAAAAGGAAAGTCAAAAAGAAGAGCAAAAGAAAAGTGGTTCCAATATTTTTAAGCTACCCCCCAATGTTTTATTGGAATTATTAAAGAATTCGGAAAATTTTAATAAGGAAGAGCTATACCGTTTCATTAAGCTGCTCGCTGAAACAGACTTAAAGACGAAAACCATAGGGGTGTCCCCTGTCCATTTACTGGAGAAAGCATTGATAGAAATCTGCCTGGACAAAGAAACCAACAAAAGGGTCGCAGGTATTGAATTGTAAAAGTTAGTGCTTACTTTAACAGGCAATGTCAAATGCCATAGAGACTTCTTCCTCCTGAAGTGATATATCTCTGAGATCGTAACCTTTTAGAAGTGCGGATCTTGGCAAGCTGTGTTCAATTTATGGAGGCTGATGCCACCCAGACAAGTATGATATTTTCCTGTGGACTTCCTCCAGAAATCGTGGAGAAGGGAGAAACGATTACTTTGAAAAGACCGGATAGTTAAAGAATTGTGACTTTCAACTTCTTGTTGGTATCCTCCCTCGATGGGATTTCCAATCTGCCCCACCTTTCAACCACAAATAAAGGACGCTCTTTTGTGTATTGGCATGGATATTTTGAGCCATTCAACGGGAAGTTAGGAGATAAACTTCTGAATTGGAAAGCCTACCTCACAATGGGTATTGAAGCAAACTCCTGATTGAACCTGTTGTTTTCTCATAGTATAATTTAGGTTAAGAAAGGTTTAGCTGTTGCACGGGATTGTTCCTGTCCTGATACCACTCAAGACTCCAGGCGGTGAGGATGCTCTTGCCGACGAGTTCAGTTCTGGGGATCACAAATCGACATTACTGAGCGCAAGCAGGCGGAACAACAAATTCTTCAATATCAGGAGCCCATCCTGCAGAAAATCGGAACATGAGCTGGGTTACGGTCATCTGGTCCATGATCGCGTCCGCGTGTCTCACGCTGGCGGCGGTGCATTTGCTGGTCTGGTGGCGGCGACGGGAGGCGTGGACTCATGCGCTCTTCGCACTGTCGGCGGTGGGAACGACCCTCTCGGCGGTTTTTGAGTTGTGGGCCATGCGGGCGGAGACGGCCGTGGAGTTCGGCGTGGCCCTGCGGTGGGGTCATGTGCCGTTCTGGGTGTTGATGATCTCGCTGGAAGGCTTGAGATTCAGTCCTCGCCCTGCTGCGTGACGCAGGTAAACGGTTTCTATGTCAGATTACCCCTGAAACAGCGTTAGACCAGAAAAGCCTTAAGGATCTTTCCCGTTCTGGATGTATCCTTGTGGGCGTTGGGTTGGAGTCAATCCGTGCGCAGAGTTTGGCTTTTCTGGGTAAGCCGTTGCGAAAGGATCCCAGGGAAGTGGTAAAACGAATACCGGATGCGGGCATGGCGTGTTACCTCAATCTGGTTTTTGGGAGCGATGGTGAGACCTCAGATATTTTCGAGGAGACATTGCGATTCCTGGAACAAACACGTTCTGTCGTGGTTTCTCCGCACATTCTGACGCCTTATCCGGGAACAGTGCTTTACACTTACTTAGCTCAACGAGATCGACTATTATTTAAGGAGTCCGATTTCCCCAAAGCTTGGGCGTTCTTCGACTCCAAACATGTGACGTTTCTCTCAGACCCGATGACTCCGGACGAATTACGAGAAGGGTTTGGGATGTTTGTCAAAGAGCTTTTCTCACTTCGAAAGACGCTCCGGCGAGCACCCCGTAAATTCCTCGGGACAGCTTTGCTCTCAAGCCTATTAAAAAATGCCTGGTAGTTTTTTTAAGTGAGGATGGACGAAGAGAATAAATCTAATGGCTATCCAAAACCGCTTTCTTTTGGCCTTTGCCGCGACACGGAACTGGCATCTTTTAAATGCTGATCCGCTCCTTTCTCAGAAGAAGCTTCTGCTTCGACTGGTGAAAAGAAGCAGCCAGACAGCCTTCGGCAAAGCCCACGATTTCAGTTCGATTCGAACAAGTCGTGATTTCCTAGAGCGGGTGTCTCCGAAATCTTATGATGATTTCAGGCCTAGTATCGAGGCTATCATCGCAGGTGAAGACGATGTGCTCTTTCCGGGGAAGCCTGAGTGTTTCGGGATGACTTCAGGAACGGACGGCATGCCGAAACTCATTCCCTTGAATCGTGCGATCCTCAGGAGAACACGGAGCGCGGCATTCGACGCAGCACTGCTTGGCGGCTTGGTCCATGGCTCTCTATCCTGGAAGCATGGCAAGACGCTGTACATTGGTCCTAGAAAAGGGCGACCACTGGGTCAATGGACAGTCTATGCCGAAGGCACGGCGTTTGCCTATCTGCAACCGTTCAGCAGCAGATTTGTTCCTTCTTACCAAGATCTGCCTGAGCAAGGAGACAGCCCCAATTTCACTTGGTTTGCAGACCTTGTACGCCGTTACCGGATTACGGTGATCGCCGGAAATCCAATAGAAATCGTCGCCTTTGTACTCGCCACGGGCATCGTGCTACCGGACGTGCAAATCGTCTTCAATTGTGGCTACTGGGCCATGGATCATGCACACATTTATGAATCAGCCTTCCCCAATGCGACGGTGGTGGATGTTTATAGCTCGAATGAAGGGACGTATGGTCTGCCACAATCGACAGGGGTGTTTCTACTTAATTATCGCCGGGTGTTCTTTACGTTTCTTCCTCTTGACAAAGAAGATCAAATCGCAGAACTTGAGAGTGTGGCTCTCAACCAGAAGTACAGGCTTTGTGTTACAACTCCGGGTGGGCTGTGGAACTATCGGACTGGCGACGTGGTTTCTTTCATCAACCGCAGGCCTCCAGTCATAAGACTTCACGGCCGAGATTCCCGGAGCCTTTTACTGGAAGGCGATTGGCTTACTGAAGACGAAATCGTAGCCGCAGTGCGTAGAACCCGCATCCAGAGTTTAAAATACTTCCTGACGTCTGAGAGTGATTCTGAACAGAATCGAAGAGGGTATATCCTCTACCTTGACGGCGAAATAGCGGATGCGGAAGCGGTAGATCGTCATTTGTGCGAGTTGAATTCGACCTACGCACGCCTAAGAGCTTCAGCTCACTTAGAACCTTTGACGGTGTGTCAGACGTCTAATACGACATCGGTACGCGCAAAGCCGGCTCGGATCAAAAAGAGTGTCTAGAAATGACATGAATGTCTGTAGATGACTGCTTGGGCTTGTCATCCATTTCCGAAGGGGGATAAACAGGACACCCTAGGTTTATCACTCTGGGATCAAGAGAGCAGGAGTTTGTGGACTATATATCCTGAAAAGGTTTGATACACATTTGGGAGGATAGAATGAAACGCATCTTTCATCAGTCGCGCGCAAGTATCTGTCCCACTTGCCACCGCACACTGATAGCCGACCTGGTTGAGGACGAACAAGGCGTACATTACGAGAAATTTTGTCCAGACCACGGGTCTTTTACAACGCGCATCGCCGCCGATTACGAATGGTTAAGCAGCTTACAGCAGTTTGCGGCGCAGACGATTACGCCGGCGAGCCAGCAGACCGCAATTGCAAGAGGATGTCCTATGGACTGCGGAGAGTGCGCTGGACACCGGCAGAAATCAGCCTTCTTCCTCTTTGAGATTACCAATGCCTGTGATCTCAAATGTCCGATCTGTCTTGGAAATCCGGATGAACGTGGGCACTTTGTGTCAATGGGTGAGATGGAGTCTATGGTTAAAACCATTCTGGCGTATGCTGGACCAGGGCAAATCGTCACGCTGGGCGGCGGAGAGCCAACCGTGCACCCTGAATTCTTTGACTTTGTCAGCCTACTCAAGGAGTCCGGGTTCGAAGACATCTGGGTGTATACCAATGGCCGGCGCATTGCGAATAATCCTGACTTTGCCCGGAGAATGGCGAAAGAAAACCTCTATGTCGTGTTGCAATGGGACGGCTTCTCGGACGACATCTATGCAGTACTCAGAGGAAAAGCTCTTATGGATGAGAAGAGACAGGCGCTGGAGCACTTAAAGAGCGCTGGTTCGAAAGTCGGCCTGTGCCCGACCATCGTTGCCGGTGTGAACGATCAGGAGCTTGGCAAACTCTATGAGATGTTCCTAACCGATCCCTCCATTGGCACGTTGGACGTTGCGACCATGGCTTATGTGGGCAAGGGCAGCAGCTTCGATCAGGGGAGAGAACATCGCATCACCGCCCAGGACATCCTGATCGGTCTGGAAGTGCAGAGTGGTGGAACGATTCGGGCTTCAGACTTTTCTCCAGTGTCGTTCTCGCATCCTGAGTGTTTGCAGATTGCTTACCATCTGCCTCTGCCTGCAGGCGGTTTCATTCCGCTGAAGCGGTTTTTGGACCCCCAGGACTATCAGGCCCTCATCTTAAATAAACCGCTTTTGGTGTTGAACGCCGAACTTGAGACTGTCTTCCGCGATGTGGTCAATAGGCTTTGGGCCAGTGGCAAGAAGGATCCGGATACGGTAAAGGGGCTGGCAGCGATTCGTCATCTCATTGAGATGTTATTTCCGATTGGGGGTGCGCTTTCCCCTGAGGAGTTCAAAGCCCGCAGCCAGAACCTCGTCAAAGTCGTGCTCGTCCATTCCTATATGGATGGGCTGAACTTCGATGTGGGACGCGCCAAAATGTGCATCAGCCGCACGATGCTCGCTGATGGAAGGCTGATGCCGACGTGCGCGTATAATGTCGTACATCGGAATTTAAAAAGTATCACGCATTGATCACATGGGATTTTCAAAATTCATCAGATTACAGGCTTTTCTGGCCCGATTAGCCTGGGGGGGAAACCGAACCCATTCGGACCCGTCGGTGGTTGAACACCAAGAATCGTTACCATCGGGAACACGCATGGTCATCTACCAGCATTACCGCAGGAAATTGGCTGCTTGGGTTGCTGTCCACGGGGTAACCATCAATGGTGGACAGGATCCACGGCTCATCCACTTTGCCCGCAGCATGGCGCACTTTGGGGTCACCTGTGTGGTTCCGACTATCGGAGGACTCGCATCCTGTCGATGGGAGGCGTCCGACCTGGACGAACTTGCGAACATCGTCACCTTCACCGCCGATACCATTCAACAACCGGTTGGATTGGTCGGGTTCAGTTTCGGCGGAAGTTACGCGCTCATCGTGGCGGGTCGTTCTGAGGCGTTAAAACACATTCCATGGGTCATCACGTTCGGCGCGTATCATAACTTAGCAGATGTTTTGGAAGGATATGCACTGAACCTGAAACGGGAGCCGCAGAACAACGCGGAATGGGACGAGACCATCTATCAGCGGCTTGCGTTTCTCTACGGGCGGCGTGACGCTCTTCCCTTTCCCCAGGAAGTTTGGCAGGAGGCCGAAGCGCTGCTCAAACGGTATTGTTCAGAAGCGTCTTTTGAAGAAAAGTTGCGTTTTTATGATCGCTATCTCCATGATCTCGATACCGAAGTATTCAAGCGTCTTCCGGAGCCGGAGGTGCTCAACAAACTTTCCCCCGCAGGCAATCTGGAGAATCTCGATTGTCCTGTGACGCTCATTCACGACCGTAATGACCATGCTGTTCCCCCGGCACAGGCAGAGCATCTTTTCTCTGAACTTGAGGCTCTTCCTAACAAGAAACGACACCGGCTGGTCTTGACTTCGCTGCTGTCGCATGTATCCTCATCGAATTTGATGAATGTACCTGAACTGATACGGCTCGCCAAAGCGCTGTCGCCACTGATGCCGTGATTTAACACAGCGATATATGACGAGGGATTTGCCATTGTGATATTCTCTTTGTAGCCGCAGGACTTCGGGGTGAGCTCAGTCGAACGCTATAGCCCGCGATAAATAGAATGAAATTCCATGGAAATAACGCAGCCTGAAGGTTGCGGCTCCCAGAATCATTCATTTCGGGGATGATTGGCTTCGTCCATATGGAAACTGATTTGCCAATCACTGCACCAGTTTATTAGGTTTTGTTGAAATAACCACATGATCTACCGCTTGTTGGGATAGGTTTATACCGAAGGGAAAAATAATTGAAAGAATTTTTGAAGAAGCACCGGTCATTCATTCTTAACATCTACCTGTTCCTCAATTTCGCCGGGTGGGGTATCTGGCAGACTTACCAATACCATCTCAAGGGAACGCTTGGGTATGTGGAGATCAGTTTCACCATTCAAAGCCTGCTTGTAGGAGTCATCATTCTCATCCGTAAGCACCATCAGGCGTTTCACACAAACGGGCTGCATCAAGCAGTTGCGATGATCGCCTTCTGTTCTGGGGCGGCGTTTATCGGACAACCAGCAACAGGAAACCCACTGGCAAACCATATTTCGCAGGTCGTTATTTTTTTTGCGAATGTGCTCGGTGTCGCTACGGTGGTAAACCTCGGGCGCAGTTTCGGCATCTTGATCGCGTTCCGGGAACTCAAATCACATGGTCTCTACGGAATTGTCAGGCACCCGATGTACGCAACGGATATTCTCTTGCGCATTGGCTTCCTGATCAATCACACCAACCTTTTTACCGTCATTGTGTTCATTATCTCGACAGGGTGTTATGTCTACCGGGCGATCCTCGAAGAGCGATTTCTCATTCGGACACCGGGGTACCGGGAATACATGCAACGGGTAAAATACAGATTTATCCCGTTCGTACTATAAGAAATGTTTTGGCATGAAGACATGTCCCATCCCCCTTGACCAAACTGGTTTTCTAACCCGGAGGTTTTTGTTCTTTCAGGCGGTGAATGAGTTCAGGATAAAGACCTTGCCATGCCGCATAGCCGCCGTAAACCACCCGCACTGCGGGATGGCCGGCTTTGGCCAGCCGATATCCTGCGGAAAATGAAAAGATTCCCGTTCCGCACATCATGATCACTTCCTTGTTCCAAGGAATGTGTTTGATAAACCTCTCAAAATAGATGTGGGACCACTCCTTCGCTCCTGGTATGGTAGGAGAGAGCATTCGCTCATAAGGGAAGCGGAGATCGATGAGAAAGGTCTTCTCAGAGCGGATTCGCTCTTCGGTGAGGTGCTGAGGATCGAGGTACGAAAAACCTTCGGGATCGCCTTTAAGTATTTCTTTGAGGGCAGCAAGAAAATAGCGAACATCCCCGGGCTTCGTCGTTGCGCCCATGCTGATGCGAATAGATGAAAGGGCGTCCTTCTCGCTCAATCCCATGCCCAGGAGGACGTGGGAAGGCTCAATGCGGTCTGCTGTGCAAGCTGAACCGATCGATACACTGATCTCATAACAATCAAGCCCGGCAAGGATTCGAATGCCCTCCTTCCCCGGAAAAGTGACATTGATTGTCCCAGGAAGTTGCCGCTCTGGAGATGCTCCATTCACCCTGATATCGGGCAGGATCCTCCTCAGACCCTCAAGGAGTCGTCTTCGAAGTTCCCATAGCCTGCGCAGTTCGTATTCCATTCGACCCCGCGCCAAGTCCGCTGCTGCTCCCAGACCAATGATCTGGTGAATGCCTTCCGTCCCCGCCCGTAGCTTTTGCTCCTGGTCGCCCCCATAGACCAGAGGATTCCATTTCGTGTTGCCGCGCCAGTAGAGGGCCCCTGCTCCTTTGGGGCCGTTGATTTTGTGGGCTGTCAGCGTGAGGAATTCGCAGTCCAGTTCATCCACGTTCGTCCGGATCTTTCCATAAGTCTGAACGGCATCGGTATGAAATGGAATTCCGGAACTTTGGCAGATCCGTCCGATCTCTTCGACAGGCTGAATCGCGCCGGTTTCGTTATTGCCGTGCATGATCGAAACCAGGATCGTATCCGGGCGAATGGCGGCTTTCACATCCTCGACACGTACGAGCCCGTCTGTGCCGGCGGAGAGGTAGCTAACCTCTCCGCCCATCTTTTCGACCTGTTCGCACGCTCCGAGAACGGATTCGTGCTCGATCTTTGATGTGATGATATGGCCCTTCCCGGATTCGGCAAATACCCCTTTGATCACTGTATTATTTCCTTCTGTACCGCCAGACGTAAAGATCACCTGTTCGGGTCGGCAGCTGAGAAGAGCAGCAACAGATCTCCGGGCTTGGTCTACCAGACCACGCGCAGTACGTCCATGGGTGTGAAGGGACGATGCGTTCCCGGGGATTTTCTTGAGTGCACGCTCCATGGCTTTTCGGACTTCCTTCGCAACAGGCGTGGTGGCGTTATGGTCGAGATAGGTGTTTCGCGTATAGAGAATCATCGCTTCCTCCTCAGAAGATGCCCCGCCAGAACCGATGTCTCTTCCACTCCATGTGGCGTGTCTCCTCTGGAAACCGGGAACGGACCTATCCCCCTTCCCTCCTCAGAACATTGTGGACACAAGCAGGGATAAGTTTTCCATCAGGCTGTGGGTAGGCTTGGCAGCACCGCCGGACGCGTGCGAGGTCAAAGGTTTCTGCATCCTGGAACGCATGAATGAAGATCGACTTTACCTTTCGCTCTGCGAGCGTGAAGGCTTCTCGAGGGTCAAAAGACCCACAGGAGGTCTGGGACATCTTTTTGAGGATGTTGCGAAGCGTCTCGAGGACGGCCTTGCTCTCCGGAACCGCTCCTGACGGGCCGCTCCAGAGGTCGTAGATCATTTGTTTCAGTCTTTCGTGTTCATCCAGATCGAGTCCAAAAATGACACGGTTCGAGAGAGAATCCATCAAGGTGGCCGCATCTGTGAGCCTGCTTATGGAGACGACGCCTCCACTGTCGAGCATGAGATAGAAGGCCAGGCTGAAACAGAACGGATGGCTGCAGGGCAGAGGCACAAAGTCTTCCACCTTGACGGCCGGATGGTCTGCTTTTCCAAGGAGGTGGATGACATCGGGTACGGTGAGGCGCTTTAGCTTTTTGCGCATGTCGGCGCCGCGGCCCACAAATGCTACAGGTTGGACCATCAGACTGACCACATGGTCCTGTCCGAAGAGGTAATCGAGCATTGCAGGAAACTGGTCGTCATTGACCCCTCCTGCAGCGGTCATGGTCAGCGATGTGGTTATCCGGCAGTCTTTAAGCATGTAAAGGATCTCAAGTTTCTCCCGAAGAATTGGTTTTCCGCGAAGGTTTTCATAGATGCTTTCGTGGAAGCCATCAAACTGCAGCGAGATGACAATATGGCGCTTGTGGAGTTCGTGAAGGAGACCGGGTTCGTCCAGGAATCGGAGGCCATTGGTGGAGAGGCTGACCCGAACAATCTCCTTCCTTGAAAGGGCCTCGTCAATCATCTCAAGAAGCTGCGGATGGAGGAGCGGTTCACCGCCCGACAGATTGAGGACATCGATCTGGCCTTCTGCGTCAAGGATCACATCGAGGAGGTGCCGGAACTCATGAAGCGAAAGATCTCGTTGAGGTGAAGTTCCCTCTGAATTTCTGCCTGAGGCATTGATGCAAACAGGACACGCAAGATCGCAGCGAGTGGTGATTTCCACGATTGGCATACAGAGGTGTTGCTCATGCCTCTCGCAGAATCCACAGCCTTCTGGGCATGGGATCTTTGCGTCGCCGGCAAATGCTGCTGGATTCCATGCGGGTTTCACATACCTCAGTGTTCGGAGGTAATGAAGAAGATCACTAGAGATGAAGACCCTGGACTCGCCGTGGTGAGGACAGAACTTATGAAAGTATACCTGCCGCCCGTCGCTGAGGACCTTTGCGGGAATGACAGTTCGGCAGGTGCTACAGGTTGATTGAGTCACACCCAGAATTTCCATCAATGCCTCTTCACCGAGACATAGAACTCTCGGAACTGGCGGATCCGTGGCGGCATGTATAAAGACTCGACGGAGCCCCGGCATGAGGTCCAACATTGCGCGCAGCTTCCCTTCTTCTGCGCTTTTTGTAGTCGGTCGCGGAGGTCTGTGATTTCGTCTGTCAAGATGTTACCTACCGGCTCGTCGATCGTATCGATACACCGGGAGACTTCTCCGCGGCTTCCGATATTAAACGTGAGATAACCCGCTTGGCAGTTGCCGATACCGCCTTCAGCGATCGCTTGATCGAACTGCCCCACGTAGGATGTCAACGAGATGAACTCAGAGTACTTGGTTTTAAGTTCCAAGAGTTTATCCGTAACCTTTCCATCTGGCGCACGGGACGGCTTTGTTCCACGGCCGGAAGAATAGAGGTTGATGAAGTAAGTGACTCCGAGATCTCGACAGAGTTGGAGGAGGGGTTCAACTTCCTCAAGGTTGTCGTCCATGAGCACCGTGATCATGTGGACCCGATTACGGTGGTCAGGACGATAGCGATTGAGCAGTTCAAGCGCTTTGATGGCACGATTCCAAGACCCCACACAGCCACGTTGAGCATCGTGTTTGGCCGGATCGGCGTAGTCGACAGAGACCGAAATCTCTTGCAGACCCGCCCGCAAGATCTCTTTCGCCACAGTTTCATTCACGAACCAACCGTTCGTGATGAGGATTGGGAAATGGTTGGTCTCATTGAGCACGGCGATCACTTGATAGAGATCTTCGCGCATGAGAGGCTCTCCCCCGCCGAGGGAGATCACCATGGTGCCTAGACGGTTGAGTTTTCTGCCAATTCTCCGAATCTGCTCCACCGTCAGTTCATCGGAGGAATCGTGAGGCTCCTTCCAAAAATCGCAGATCTGACAGCGAAAATTGCAGCGGTAAGTCACCTGCAGATTGCAATGGATCAATCGACGGCGGAAGAAAACCAGGCCCAATTTCAAGGATCGATGTTGGTAATGGAGTTCTTGGGAAATCTTGTTCAGCACTTCATCCCCCAGTGTCTGATTTCTCCCAGGGCAGAAAATGGATGTCGCTGGTACAGGGAGGTCGCCATATGGCAGAAGAGATGGCAGCAATCCTTGCATTTAGGGACATCTCCAGCACGTTCATGGGCTGCCTTCAAGGCCTTGGGATAACTTCCAGCCTCGAGGAGGTTGATCTCGGCCCGTTTGCTCTCGAGGCAGGGATAATACATCTTCCCGTCCGGTCTGATCGTGGGCATCAGAAGCGGGTGGCAGTGGAAGGGGCAGAAATCCCTGATCCTCTGAAGATAACGCGGGACCCCAAGGATCCCTCGCCGTTCCTTTTTCGCCTTCATCACTTCTGCAATCAGATGATCGTAATCGGAATTATTGCGAAGCTCCGAATGGACAATCGTACCGACGATTTCTGGGGAGACATTAAAAGCAATGGAATGGTCTAAAGCGAAGCGGAGCACCTTCGATACTCCTATCAGATTGGTGGGCGTGGCGACAGCACTGAGGACAAGCTTTGTTCCGGTTTCCCTCATTTTTGAAATGGCAAAGTGTAGAGCCTCGATGACCTTCTCAGCGGTGGCCCTCGGCCGGCCGATCACTTCTGAGAGATCTCCTGGGTCCATGGTGTCGAGGCTGAGAACAAGGACATCGGTAAGTCGCATGAGGCCGGGTCGATCATTCAAGCCAATCCCTTTTGTATTGAGAACGGTTCTGAATCCCATCTGGCGGGCAGAGGTAAGGATCTCTTCCAGGTCTTCCCTCACCATCGGTTCCCCACCCGTGATGTCCAATACGTTACATGCCCTTCTGAGAATGGAAAAGAGCCTCGTTGCCTCATCAACCGAGAGTTCGGAGACGGAGTCCTCTTTGAAGCGTTTTCCATCCCCATCGCAACAATAGCGGCAGTTTAGCTCACAGCGATGCGTTACGTAGTACGAGAAGAGGAGAGGCTGGACAGGCTCTCCTCCGAATCCAAGGGAGACAACGTTCCTCAGGTAATTCAGCGCGAACCCCATTATCCTCTCTCTGGACTAGACCTCAGAGGCCTGGCTGGAACGCCACCCACGGTCTCGCCATCACGAACATCTTTATTGACATAACTGTTGAATCCCACGGTCACTTTTTCTCCAATCGTCACCCCGGAGCGTATGATCGAATAGGCTCCGATGACCGAACCTCTGCCGATGCGCACACGACCTATTCTGAAGTAGGTTACGGTATACTCATGGGTAAAAATCTTGCATCCCATTCCGAGAAAACAGTCGTCTCCGAGTTCTATCAACCATGGGTAGACAGGATCAATCAAAACCTCGGGGGCGATATAGACTCCCTTCCCAATCTTCACTCCAAGAAGGCGATAGAGGAGGACTTTCAGAGTGGAAATGGGTATCGCATTCACGATGCCCACCATCAGACACCGAATAGGGACTCGGATATGAGCAAGGATGGAGGGAAAGAGGACCTCACAAACAAAATAGGCATCAGTGCGTTCCAGAACAAAGGGGCGATCCTGGTTGCCTCTCCAGTAGGTTTTGAGCGTATCCCTTTCAGCCTTCCGCTTTGCTTTATCCTCACGGGTCAACATAAAACCTCTCATCCTTCATTCGATAGAAAAGGTTATAGGTGCAGGCCGGGATGAGTCTGCCGGGTTCTGTCGGCACCAGATCTGGACAGAGCATGGCACGCGAGCAGTCGAAGGTATCTTCATCCATATGAGCGTGAATGTAGATGGTTCGGACCGACGACTCGGCAAGTCGCTGGCGCTCAAAGATACTGACCTCCCGGTTGGGGGGGTAGAGAGTTTCAATCAATTCACGAAACAATTTCAGGGGTTCTGTTTTTCCCTCCGAATAGAGGCTGTTGATGACCTCCTTGAAAAAATCTTGCTCGTCATCAAGGCGAATCAGATAGGAGTTTTCCATGAAGGAAAGAATCTTCTCAGATGGAGCAACCCTTGCAAAGGGGAGAAATGTGTTCCCCGACTTGAGCGCGTAGCATGTCAGATAGCATAACGGATGGCTCGAAGGCCTCGGAAGGAAATCAGAAAATACAAATGCTCCACCAGACTGCTGGCAGACAATGCGTGCCGCCTCATCGACAGGGATGTGTTGACGAAGAGGCCAGTGGCCACCTCCCTGACCCGTGTAGGTCATGGTCTGGACCGTGAGGCTCAGGATCTGATCATTTGTCCGCATGAGATCAAGGATCCTGGCAATGGCATTCTCATTCGTATTGCGCATCATCACGTGAAGAAGGGTCGTCTTGACTCCTGCTCGGGTGAGGTTTTCGATCGCCTGGAGCTTAGCCTCCACGACATCCCTTCCATGAAGAAGGAGGGCCGTCTCAGGATCAAAGGTGTTGAAGGAGAGGATGACGTATACACCCATCTCAGCCAGTTGTTCGCAGAGCTCAGGATCTTCTGCAAGGCGCAGCCCATTGGAGTTCATCGTGATCCGGCCGATCTCAGGTCGCTTGCAACAGCGTAGAATGTCGAGGATTCGAGGATGGAGCGTCGGTTCGCCTCCAGTGATATTGATAAGATCGACTCGATCGGAGGATTCGATAATCCAGTCAACCGTCCTCTCCATTTCCTCAACGGACATATGATAAATCCGATCGGGACGGTTGTAGGTAAAACAGATTGGGCAGCCAAGGTTGCAAGCGTTCGTCACCGAAATCACCGGAAGCTGGCAGGGAGTGGCATGCCATGCGCAAGGTCCGCAATCCTGAGGGCATCCATTCTTCAGCGGGTGGGATCGCTTGAGGGGAGATCGGTCGGAGGTGGGCCGCAGGACATTTTCCAGATACCAATCCTTGTCCGCTGCAATCAATGCAGGCTGGCTTCTGTTACAGGGGCAGAGATTTTGCTGCCAGACCTTTCCTTCCTGGAAGAAGACTCGGGCGGGGACGATCGACCGGCATGAGCGGCACATGGATCGAACAGTAGAAAAATAGGTGTACTCTCGCTCTTCAAGCCTTGACATAAAGTTCCTGCCACATCGCCTTCATCACTTCCGGATCCGCTAGGCCTGTGAGGTCCATCAGACCCACGGTCAATGCTCCATAGCAGATGAGACGTTCTCCGTTAGTGCCTTCGCAATCGACCATTAGGCTATCCTCTCGTCTCATGGTGACAGTGATACCCATTCTCAGGATATCGCCCATGCCGACCTCATGATTGAAATTGAAATTTCCCAATTCGGAGAGAAGGCACGTGTTCTTAAAATCCGAGCTTCTTATGACCAGCCACCGAGCAAGGTGGATACAACTTTCCAGTACAAGGCTTTCAGGAAATGCCCCTTCTCGGCCGAAGGGGTTGAGAAGGGAGTACTCAACAAGAGAGATGGCTTTCAGCCCTCTGATAAAAGCCCAAGGCCCAAATTCTTCGATCCTGTCCACAAACCGCCATCGCATTAGATGCCGCCATCCACAAAGACCCGCTGAGCGTTGATGTACTGGGCTTTTTCACTCGCCAAGAAGGCCACGACTTCTGCGACCTCCCCCGGCTCACCCGGACGGCCTGCTGCGCAGTACCTCAAGTATTCAGCCCTTTCTTTCTCAGGAACCAATTCTCCCACGCCTTTTGAAAGAAGGCCTGGTACCACTTCATTCACTCGAATATTGTAACGGGAAAGCTCTTTGGCCAACGACAACGTGAAGCCACTTACCCCTGCTTTGGCTGTGGCATAATGAACAGGGACTTCGAGGAGCCGGTGTCCTGCCAGTGAACCGATATTGATCACCACCCCCCTCTTGCGGCTGATCATCGACCGGATGACCTCCTTGGTTACCAGAAACATCGTCTTCAGATTGGCCGTAAGGATCTGATCCCAATCTTCCTCTTCGATCAGAGCAAAAGGCATCACCTGTGTTAGACCTGCGTTATTGACGAGGACGTCGATATAGACGAATTTTTCAAGAACCTTTTTCACCATCTCCTTCACCTGCTCTCGATCTGTCAGATCTACTTGGAACCCCAAAGCACTAGTTTCATTCTGAAGCTGTTCTGCCCGTTCCTGATGGTGAAGGAATGTAAAGGCCACCTTAAATCCATCCTGTGAAAAGCACCGGACGATGGCCCCTCCCACTGCGCCGCTGCCTCCTGTCACTAGTGCCACTCTATCCATGCTGCTCCTCCATGAGACGGGTGACCAGACGAACGAACGTCGCCACGCGAAAGCTTCGTGGAAGATCTGCGGAGCGGAGTCCCTCCGAAAGTTCTTCACGCGGTACCTCAGGCATCGCTCTCCTTAGTTGCTCGATGGCTTCAGGAGTATATACTCCCTCCACCTCGAACGGCATCCCCTCGAGCTCCTTTCGGGCGCGGCGCTCAATATCCCGCGGTGAGATTTTGACTTTGAATCTTTGTTCAAGCTGAAAGACGAGATCAAGCAGGTCCAATGAGTCGGCTCCAAGATCTTCAAGAATGCGGTCGCCTTCGTGAACGTTGGAGGGATCCGTATCCACGACGGCAGCCACACACTCACAAACTCCTCGAACGATCTCATTCCGATTCATGCAATGTACTTCGCAATCTTCTCCACAGGCTTACGCAGAGGTGCTTCTGGTTGCTCGGCTGGATATCCAAGGACAACGAGACAGACGATTTTCCTACGTTTGCCGAGCCCGAGGAGATCCTTGAGGGCCTCCTGGGCTGCTAAGGGTCCTGTAATGCAGCAGCTTCCGATCCCAAAGGTATGGGCCGCCAGCATCAGATTCTGCGCGGCCATGGCTGCAGAGATCTCTGTCCCTGCCACATCATCAGCTACCTCGCCCAATAGGTGGCAGAGAAACGTCTCCGGCCTCTTGGCTGAAATAACAATGAGGACAGGGCCTTGGGAAAACCAGTCGAAATTCTTTGCATACCGCTCCAACTCATCCTTGATCACTCCTGTTTGGCTTTTATCGAGGATCGACTTCCAGCAGTTCCGAACAATATCCTCCATTCTCTCCTTCGTGGTTGGAGAAGTGATAATCGTAAACTCCCAATCCTGCCGATTGCTGGCTGAAGGAGCCCAACTGGCTGCCTCGATGATGCGGCGGAGATCTTTTCTGGGAAGAGGATCCTTTCGAAATTTCCTGATACTTCGACGGCTTCGGACGAATTGGAGAAAGTCGTTGTTCAGATTCACAAGCCCATTCCTCCATCCACTCGAATGACCTGTCCTGTGACATAAGCTGAAGCGTCGGAGGCAATAAAAGCCACAACCTCTGCCACTTCCTCAGGTCGACCAAAGCGTCGGACCGCGATGGTTTCTAAAAGAGCTCCTTCATGGGCTTGGCGGATCCGTTCTGACATCTTCGTCTCGACCACACCCGGCGCAACACAGTTCGCGAGAATCCCTTTTCGGCCCAGTTCTAAGGCAAGGACCCGTGTCATGGTTTCAAGGCCTGCCTTGCTTGCCGCATAATTCATCTGGCCTCGGCCGCCGAAACCGCTTGAAACGGAAGAGACATTGATGATCCGGCCCCAACGATTGAGTATCATATATTTTGCTGCCGCCCGGCAGAGACGGAATGCGCCCGTCAAGTTTATTTCGATCACGCGATTCCATGCCTCGTCCTCCATCCCTAATGCAGGGGCCTCCATAATAATGGCAGCACAATTGACCAGAATATCCAGCCTTCCGCAAACATCAAAGATGTGCTGACAGACCTCCTCGGATTCAGAAGGGGAGCTGACATCGAGATGAATTGCCTCCGCATTGCCGCCTGCGGCAGCAATATCGGAGACACCGGCCTTCGCTGCTTCATGATTTTTGTGGAAGCCCACAAAGACCTTGACGCCATCCGAAGCCAGCTTCTTGGCGATGGCAGACCCGATAGCTCCACTTCCTCCAGCAATGAGAGCGACGCGTCTTGCTGCCTCAGCCATCGTACCCCCTCAATACCAGCGAAGCATTCTGGCCGCCGAATCCGAAGGAATTGGTAAGGACATATTCACCTTCGAATGGAGTCCCAGGCTCCGTCACATGAAAGAGTTCACAGCCTTGTGCCACTCGCTCCAACGACGCGTTGGGCGGTATGACTCTCCGGATGACAGTGAGAAGGCATGCTCCCAGTTCAATGGGACCTGCTGCTGCGATGAGATGGCCTGTTATCGACTTGGTTGCGGTCACAGGGATCTTCTCCCAGGTTTCAGCAAAGACTCTTCGGATGGCCTTTGCCTCCACCTCATCGTTGAGTTGGGTTCCTGTGCCATGGGTGTTAATATGGTGCACCTCTGAGGCAGGGATTCCCGCATCCTTTAAAGCCATGAGCATAGTTCTTGCCGCACCGTCTCCATCCGGGTCGGGAGCGCTCAGGCTATAAGCATCGAGCGTGGAACCATAACCCACCATTTCTCCAAGAATCTCCTTCCCCTCGGCCTTGGCTTTTTCCAAAGGCTCAAGGACAAAGATAGCAGCTCCTTCACCGAGGACTGTACCTTTGCGTGCTGAATCGAAAGGACGACACGCACGTGCTCCTTGCTGATTATCTATGGTTAAAGCCCCTAAGAGTTGGAACCCCCCAATCCCTAAGGGATTGATCATCGAATCGAAACCGCCGCAGACAGCCAGCTCAAAATGACCAGTGCGGATGGCACGGAAGCCGTGTCCAATCGCCTGCGCGCCAGCAGCGCATGCGGAGCAGTTCGTCAGGGACTGCCCAGGCCGTCCGAACTCCTGCGTCAGCAAGCCAGAGGCTCGATCGAGGGGCGTCTGCAAAGGAGGGCTTATTCCTTTTAGAATATTAACTGCAACTGCTTTGAAGTTTGGCTTTCCTTCATAGATGACTTTGTTCAAGTCAAAGATCTCAAGGCTCGTACCGATATGTAGAAGAGTTGTTCCATCGAACCTGGCGATCCCTGCCTGAGAGAGGGCTTCGACGCAGGCCCAATAGGCAAAGCCGACCTTTGGATCCACTCTCGATACCATTTCCACGGGCTCAGGCATCGTCAATGCTTCCTTCACCTCTCCCGCAAGTTGGACCTCAAACGCGCTCGCATCAAAACGGGTGATTGGGCAAATTCCGCTGACTCCTCGAGTCAGAGAATCCCAGAAGCTTTCCCTGCCCACACCGATGGGAGAAACCACGCCAAAGCCGGTGATGGCCACTCGCTTCATGACGATGCTTTCAATTCTATTTCAAGCCTCTGCCGATCCACCCCACACATGGACAGCCTGCCTCCGCCATCGATACTCTTCAGGCCAAGAAGTATGGCAGGGGCGGCGGCAAATGTTCGTCCCATTGGCTCCGATAAGGGATCGTTGACTCCTTCGTCAGAAGCAAACAGCGAAACATTTTCGATCTCAGCGTAGATCTGTCTGCCATCTCTACTTGCCGTTTCCAACTTTTCAAATACAAGGTATGCCGCCCCGGAGGCAGGATATTCATCCGTTCTAAGGAAGCCTGCTCGGTGGAGATAGACGAAAGTGGCTGGATGAGCCGCGTTGTCCGCAGCACCGGCAAGGGCACAGTCGACCTCTCCCATGGCCACAGCCTTCCATGCTTCGAGAAGGGCTGCACCGGTCTGTCCCTCCCAAGGGGTGAAGATAAGATTCGGTCCTTTGATACATTCGATGATCGAAATCAAGCAGGGAGGCATGTTGGCTAGTATCTTGAACGAGAGAAGCGGGTTCGTCGCGGCGAGACCACGTTCACCCAAGAGCCGACAGGAGAACTGTCCTCTTTCATCAATGGAAGCTTCAACCATCGTCCTGACCTCATCGATATTGGCGGTCGCCAGGCCAGTTCCAGCGTAAAGCCCCATCCGTTCTGGGGAGAACCGTACTTTTGCATGCGCATCCTCAAGGGCTTCCCGTGCTGCCACACAGCCAAGAACTGCAGCATGGGACATGTATTTGAGCATCCGACGGCTCCCTAAGCGCTCAGCGGGTTTAATGCCAGGGAGAGTCGCGACGCCGATGCCTTCGAGGGGCGTGTCATTCAATTCCGGTAAGGGTTGGCGACCTGCAGATCGTCCTTCGCGCCACGCGCGGACACATTCAGCAAACGTTGCGCCAAGGGGAGTAACCATACCCATACCGGTGATGACGACTCTATTCGGTTCCATGGACATGGGACCCCTTCAGCCAGAGGGAAAGGATTTCTGACCGTCGAGATTCAAGCTGGGGGCGATGGAATTCGTGAAATGTGAAGACGAAGGCGCACTCCGTAATCAATTCTCCATCGACATGAGCCTTTACGTGCGCTCTGCCACCGAGCTCGTTAACCGAATCGACCTCCGCACCATAAACAAGTTTATCTCCGGGGTAAACCGGTCGCCGAAACTTTGACTTTTCGATGATGCTCATCAGGGCCTTTACATTCCGTCCCGACTCCTTGCGCACTCCTTCCTCAATGAGCAGGCCAGAAAGCTGCGCCATACCCTCGAGGATCAGAACCGCAGGCATGATGGGTTTAAGTGGAAAGTGGTCGTCGAAGAAATCTTCACTGAGAGCAACATTCTTCACGGCAGAGGCGCGTTTGCCAGGTTCCCATTCCGTGATGCGATCGATGAGAAGAAATCTCACTCTTAACTCGCTCCTTTGACGGGTGGCAAGTACTTTCGACCGATGGAGGTCAATATGCCCCCAATAACGCCGCCAAAAACAATTCCTGCTCCCCAGGAGACAATGATCAAGAGCTTCGCCTCCTCGGGATGATGGGTAGCTATCAACGATGTGAGCGGTGGCAGAAAGGTTGTCCCAATTCCAACACCTGCTCCAATCAGAATACCATCAATAACAGTTGCAGGGCCCTCCTGGGAGCGGTGTTTGACCAACCAGAGGCGAACACCATAATTATTGATCCAGGCCGCAATGTAACCACCCAGGAGGAAAGCGAGGGCCAACCGGAGCAGGTAGACTTCCCGGAACGGGACAACGAACAACATCGTCCCGAACCAAGCTATTGTAGGAATCCAGCAGTAAAATGCACCGATCAGCTTCGCATGGAGAATATACCAATCACATAGACGCTTCATCTTCTCCCCCTGAAGATTGTTCCTCCATCAAAGCGCACCATTGTTGCGCCCCGATTATAGGGAACTTTATCACCAAAGCCCTGTGTTTGCAAGAAGAAAGATACAGGGAAAAGATGATGTCTTTCTCACTCAAATGCATTGACTTCTTTCACTGCCCGATTTACTTCCTTCACGGATACCAGGATCTGTGTCAAAGGCTGGTCAGCTCTCGAGCAGAACTAGATCGTTGGCATCGGCTCACATTTCAATATGACAATTTTGGGCTAGGCGGATCCGATAAAAAGACCGGATCAGGGTGTGGGTTTCTGCTACCTATTCACTATTTCCAACACCTCAAAAAAGTTACGATTTGATATTCAGACATTCAATTTGAGCTATCCAAAATAAGGTTTGAAAGTTGATTACTCAGAAATGTTAAGCATCGAACCTTGAAATGTCCGAACATTAGTAGTCAGAGTTGCCAGTAAGGAGTTAACTGGGCAATGTCTGTCAAATCAAGTTTTAACTTTTACACTTGAATTGTAAATGTGTGGACCACCTCGGAATTAGCTATCAAGAGGGGATGGGGGCCAAAGCAGCTTCTGATGGAGAAGTTGGTGATTGATCTCTGTCGGCCCATTAATCCTCCCTCTCCGTCCGGTGCCAAAGTCAGGCTTTGAACGACGGCACCCCCCTTTAGAAAAGTAGGTACGACTCGAGACCGAGGGGGGTAGGAGGGATTTGATTCGCTATGCGCTAAGCGCCTTGGGTTTTTAGCGCGTTGACCTCTCGGGTCAAGCGAGAGATTTTTCTGGAAGAGGTATTCTTATGGAAGACGCCCTTGGCCTGGGCCTTCTGGATGATGGGGATTGCTTTCAACAAGGCTTTTTGGGCACCTTCGACATCTTTCTCCTCAACGGCCACCCTCACTTTTTTTACAGTGGACTTCACCGTGGTTCTGGTGTGAAGGTTTCGAAGCCTCCTTTTCTCATTTTGCCGGGCTCGTTTAATTGCCGATAGATGAATTGCCAAAATTCGACCTCCTTTCTTTCATATAATTCAGGGATTCTGGAATTGAGAATTCCTAAATCCCTCAATCCTTCAATTTTTAATCGATATCATTGATTTTTTTAACATTTTAGGATAGCGTGTGTCAAGGCCTTTTCAAATGACGAATTACCCGAATGATAACGAATCTACCGAATACGGGTTTATTCGCCACATTCGGCGTAATTCGCTTTATTCGTACCATGTCTGAAACTCACAGGATCACCAAAGCTGCCACAACCATTGGAATGGGAACTTTTCTCAGCCGTATCTTAGGTTTTTTGAGGGATATGGTGATCGCCCATTTCTTCGGAGCCGGGATGGCGGCCGATGCATTTTTTGTGGCCTTTCGGATTCCCAACCTCTGGCGACGATTGGTGGGGGAGGGGTCTTTGACCATCTCATTCATCCCGATCTATACCGAATACCTCACACAGAAATCAGAAGAGGAGTCCCGAGAGGTGACCCATATTGCATTCACCATCGCCGGGATCGTGTTATTGGTCCTGACGGTCCTCGGCATCCTCTTCTCATCCATTTTGATCCAAATCATCGCGCCGGGATTCACCCGAGTTCCAGAGAAATTTCAACTGACCGTTACGCTCAACCAGATCATCTTTCCTTACCTCTTTTTCATGGGCCTCTTCGCCCTGTGCATGGGAATCTTGAATTCCCTTCGACATTTCTTTGCGCCAGCGATCGCTCCGATTTTTCTCAATATTTCCATCATCGCTTCGGTCTTCCTCTTCTATCACGCCTTCCAAAGACCAGTCATGGCATTGGCGGTGGGTGTTCTCGCCGGTGGGGTCATCCAATTTCTTTTCCAGATACCATTTTTTTTAAAAAAGAGGATCAGCTTTCGATTCAATTTTAATTTTCGACACCCGGCGATCAAACGAATTGGTTATCTAATGGTTCCAGGCCTCATCGGAAGCGCAGTCTATCAACTCAATGTTTTCATTGACACCATCTTTGCTTCATTCCTTCCTGGAGGAAGTGTCTCCTATCTCTACTTTGCGGATCGGCTGATGGAATTTCCATTGGGAATTTTCGCCTTCGCCATTGGAATGGCCTCACTTCCAAGCCTTTCGGGATTGGCCACAAAGGGGAAAATGGAAGAATTTAAAGAGGCGCTCTCTTTCACCTTTCGTCTGGTTTCTTTTATCAGCATCCCTGCCATGGTAGGGCTGATTGTTTTAAAGACCCCTATTATCAATCTCCTTTTTCAAAGGGGATTGTTTGATTATTCTGCCACCGTCATGACAGCGAAAGCCCTTCTATTCTATTCGGTTGGCCTCTGGGCCATCGCCGGGTCGAGGATAATTGTTCCTGCTTTCTATTCTCTCCAGGACACCTGGACGCCACTTAAGATTGCTTTGATCTGTTTGGGAGCCAATGTCATCTTCAATTCGATCCTCATCTACCCAATGAAACATGCTGGGTTGGCCCTGGCTACGAGCCTCTCATCCACTCTCAATCTCATCCTTCTCTTTCGAAAGTTGATTCCAAAATTGGGAGGTATAAATATAAAAGAGAATATCCGATCCCTCCTGAGAATTTTCTTCTGTAGCCTTCCGATGGGTTTGGTCGCCTACCTGATCTGTTCCCTGGGGAATTGGTCTACGACGGGTAATATAGTTGAGAAAGTTCTGTTCCTCGTTATTGGGATTATGCTCGGCCTTGGAGTCTACCTGGTGTGCTCCTACTGGGCGAAGAATGAAGAGATGCTTTTTTTGCTGAAGATGTTACGTAAGAGAAAATAATATCCCGATCACCTTTTAGAGATTTTTTCAACATTTGGTTTATCCACAAATGCTTGAGTCGTCACTTAAAATCCTTTCGTATCATACTCTTAAAAAACCAGCAGGATCTAAACGACTTGGGCTATGAGGTCCCATCCGGTTTTGAAGTTGAGGAGAGATGGGTGGTCATTAAAAATAGACTGCGGAGCTTCTCCCTAAATTAATTGAAACGACCGTGAGAACGTAGTATAAAAAGCGTGGCTCAAAAACCGGGAGGTCGGGAAGGGAAAATGACTGCTGTTTCAGTTGAGGGGAGGTGATAAAGGGGGCGAGGAACGAAAATGAAAATGTAAGGAAGCGGAAAAAAATCATTATTCAAAAGGGAGGAGTGGCTATGAAATCGAAACTGGGTTCTTTCATAATTTCACTGATCGCGGTATTCCTTTTTACAAGCAACAACATTTTTGCTCAACATTTTTGCTCTTGATATTTTATACGCGACATTATACAATGTCTCCACCATCGATGCAATCAACAAGAAAGTTAAAGTACTGTATTAAAGGAGGGGAGATATGAAGCAAGACATTCACATTGGTGAATTGAGCGTTGGTCCGGCAAAGAAAATGTATGGTTATATGCAAGTTTCAAGGAGGCCGGATGGCTCGTGGGTAACAATTCCTGTTGTCATTGTTAATGGTGCTGAAGATGGTCCAAGATTATGGCTCCAAGCCGGTTGCCATGGAGAAGAAGTAGCAGGAACTTTTTGCGTGACAGAAATAGTTAATGGTTTAGATCCGAACAAACTAAGAGGTGCTGTGATTGGAATACCTGTGGTGAATACTCCCGCCCTTATGGCAAGTAACTTTTCTACAGTGGGGCAGAGGCTCACCCCAGGAGACTTTAAAAACCTTAACCGTGTTTTCCCGGGAGATCCAAATGGAAGTTTATCTGATCAAATTGCTGACAGACTTTTTACTGAAATTAAGAAATGGGCTGATGTTTTAATAGACGTCCATGATGGTGGATGGGCCTTAAATGAGGCCCCTTTAGTTATATTTCCAAAGACAGGTAATCCGGAATTTAACAGAAAACAAAGGGATTTGGCTAGATCTCTGCTATTGGATATCGTCTGGGTAACTACTGCCTCTTTACCGGGTGCAGGTGGCGCGTTAGGTGATGCTTGTTTCAAGGCTGCTGAGTTAGGCATCCCTAGCCTGATGTTGGAATTGTCAGGTTCTTACAATTATCCTGAAGGTTATGAATATAGTGTCGGTGGAAGAGTGAAGGGAATTTTGAATGCAATGAGATTTTTAGAAATGATTGGAGGTAAAGTTGAGAATGGAAAGAAACAGAAGATGATCGTTGATGCATGGTTCCGGTGTGTCAAACATGGAGGATTTCTGCATTACAAGGTGGAGTTGGGAGAGATCGTCACAAAAGGCCAGGTCATAGCGGAGGTCAAGGATATTTTCAACCGAGAAGTGGTTGATACTTTTGTCTGCCCTTTTGAAAATGGACTGATTGCTGTTAGAAGGTCACACCCAGCGGTTAACCCTGGGGATTGGGTTGTAAACATCGGTCAAGTTGTTGAAGATGAGGAGAAACTGCTTTACAGAAGTTAATGGATTTCAGGCATCAAGAGACGAAGGAGGAATTGGGTTTTACGATTGCGGGGGACGTTTTTAGGTTGTTCTTTTGCGATAAGGATTAGCGGAACCCATATTATAACGTGGTGAAAAGACGAGAGGGGAACCGCATAAAATGGGAGAGACGTCGGACTTACAGGAAGATTCCATTTCTAACAATCTCGGAGTGAAGTATTATTTAAACCAGATTGGACAGTTTTCGTTAAGCGAGATGTTTGATGGATGGATACACTGGTAAGGTGATGCTTGTCAATCTTTCGAATCGGGGCGCGAATGCGCTACCAATAGATAGGGAGGATACAAAAAGATATATCGGAGGCCGAGGTTTAGGAATCAAGTACCTATGCGATTACAAATACCAAGATCGAGACCAAGACAATGATCCATTATCACCTGGAAACCCACTTATCTTTATGACAGGACCGTATACGGCCACGCGGGGGATAAGCAGTGGTTTTTTCAACATTACCACCAAGTCACCATTAACGAACATGTCGTGTTCCTCCCATTCTGGCGGATATTTTGGGCCCGCCCTGAAACGGAGCGGGTTTGACGGTATTGTCTTGGAGGGCAAGAGTGAAGAGCCAGTATATTTATTGATTGATAATGGTAATCTCATCTTCAACAGCGCGAGTGAGATTTGGGGTGAAGATGTCTACAGAACGACGGAGTACCTGGAAAGAAAGCATGTGGGGGTAAGGGTTGCGACGATTGGACCAGCTGGGGAAAAAAAGATAAGATTTGCTGCAATAATGAATGACCGACACCGCGCTGCAGCAAGAGGTGGCGTAGGAGCAGTAATGGGTTCTAAGAACTTAAAGGCGATCGCCGTCAAGGGTGCTCTACCTTTTACTGTTGCAGACGAAAAGATGATAGAGGATCTTGCTGAAATCGGAAATAAAAGAATTCGAGCTAAAAAGCTTATGATGACCGAATATGGGACAGCTGGTTCATTGTTGTACTGGAACATGATCGGGGCATTAGCCACAGAAAATCACCGAAGAAGAAATTTCAGTACAGCTGAAGAGATTAGCGGCGAAGAAATGGCTCGCAGATTCAAGGTAAAAAACCATGGATGTTACCGTTGCCCTATTGCTTGCGCACAGATTGTCAAAATGGAGAATGAAAAGCACGAGATTGAAACATCCACAGGACCCGAATTAGAGACCCTTATAAGTCTCGGTTCTAAATGTGGCATTCATGACCTGGAGGTGATCATCAAGGCGAATGATTTGTGTAACAGGATGGGACTCGATACGATATCGACTGGTGCCACGATTGCCATGGCGATGGAAATGAACGAATTAGGGATCATTAATGATTCTACCACAGGTGGTATGGACGTGTGTTTTGGAAATGCGATGATATTACTTGATCTAATAGAGATGATATCCTATCGCCGAGGCTTTGGAGATTTACTGGCAGAGGGTTCATTCCTTGCATCAATTAAGTTAGGTGCTCCTGATTTAGCGTTGTGTGTGAACGGAATGGAGATTCCCGGAGTCGATCCTAGGGCAACTTTTGGGATGGGTTTGTCGTATGTAACTAGTAATCGTGGAGCGTGTCATCTCAGAAGCATGCTCTATGTTGAGGAGGTGTTCGAAGCCAAATTGAATCGCTTTTCAGTGAAAGGTAAGGCTGAGGAACTTAAGTACAAGGAAGATCTAATGGCTGTCTTAGATTCGGTGCTAATGTGTAAGTTTGCTCAACGCCATGCTGGTTATGAGTTAATTGATTTGACGAATCTTTTAAGAGGGATTACTGGAATCGAATTCACTGTGGATAACTTGTTAGAGGTTGGGGATCGCATTTATACGTTGGAACGGCTATATAATGCGAAGCAGAGGAAATTGGATGCCTTCCTTCCTAACCGTTTTTATGAAGAACCTCTCTCTAACGGTAGTGATAAAGGGGGAACGATTGATCGCGAAGAATTTATGAATGAGATCTTAAGATACTATCAAATTAGGGGATGGGATAGAGATGGAAATCCGAGTCCAGAAAAGCTTCAACAGTTAGGTATTTCCTATTCATAGAAGAATCAGGGCGGTTACAGCTGAAGCAGCCTACGGATTTTATAAAGGTAGCAAGACCTGAAAGGAGGTAAATACGAGGTAGGTGGAGGTGGCTCAGGCACAATGTGGATTTCGGGGAAAAAGGAGGAAAATATGAAAAAGACAATCGTTGGCATTTTGGCTATTATTTTAATGTTTGGCATGTCCAATTGGGGATTAGCTCAGAGTAAGCAACCAAAGCAAGAAATCGTTGTTGCCTTCGGCACGGATGTGCAAACATTCGATTTGCACAACTACCGAGGTACGCAAGATACAATTAGCGGCGCATTAATTTATGAAACTCTTGTGGCGTATGACAGAGACCAAAAAATCGTACCCAAACTTGCGACCTCGTTCAAACAAGAAAACTTGAAGACATGGATATTTAATCTCAGAAAGAATGTTAAATTTCATGACGGGAGTCTATTTAATGCGAAGGCGGCCAAGTTCAGCTTGGAACGTGCTGCAACAGCAGGGCCGGCGGCTGGTTGGGCGGGTTTCATTGAACGTGTAGACGTTGTAGACGAATACACCATAAGAGTCCATCTAAAATATGAGTATGCCCCAGTGCTGAATAATCTAAGCTGTGTCGTTATCGCAATGATGAACCCGAACTTTGTGCAAAAGCATGAAAAGGAGATAACCCAAGTGGCTTGCGGTACAGGTCCGTTTAAGTTGATGAGTTATGTTCCCCGTACGAAATCTGTTTATGTAAAAAATGGTGATTATTGGGGGACCCTCGCAAAATTAGACAAGATAGAATTCCGAACTATACCAGAAACCGGGACACGAGTTGCTGCATTAAAGAGTGGAGAAGTTGACTTGATTGAGAACCCAGCTCCGCACGAAATTCCAGAAATAAAGAAGTCCAAAGACTTATATCTTTATACCTCCCCGAAAGGTAGAACACTCTTCGTGGGCTTTAACCTCAAAAGCAGCAACGTTGGTGGTAAGGGAAACAAGCCTTTGAGGGAGGCGATTGCGTATGCTCTAAATAAAGAGGAATTGGTGGACGGTGTATTAGAAGGACTAGGGACCGCTGCAAATACTGGTTTCGTACCACAATCAATAACTGGTAACTTGTATGATCGTGAACTGGAAAGACCATTTAACATTGAGAAGGCGAAAAAGATGCTAAAGGAAGCCGGCATTCAGCCGGGGCGCGAGGTTGGTTTTTGGGTGCCTCGAGGGAGGTATCTGCTTGACACCGAGACTGCAGAGGTCATTCAAGGCCAACTGGAAAAAATAGGCCTGAAAGTCAATATTACAGTTATGGAATACGCACCAATGATCGGGGCACTTGCTGGCCTAAAGCACGATATGTTCCTACTTGCTTGGGGCTGGATGAGTGGTGAACCTTCGCAAGCATTGAGACAGGTGTTAGGTGGCGAGAGCACTTGGAATTTTGAAGGCTATAATGATGAGGAATTTAACAGAATTCTAAAGAAAGCGGAGGTAATGCTAGACTGGAAAGAGCGAATGAATTTGTACAATCAAGCCTATAAGCTGGCATTTAATGAAGTTGTTATCATTCCTATTTTGCATTATAGGAACATATATGCGGCAAATAAGAAGGTAAAGGATATTTACGCATCGCCGAGGGAGATCTTGGAGCTGAATACTGCTTACGTGGGAAGTAATTAACGAAACTGTGAAATGAATAAATAGGATTTGCTAAGCTATAGGCCTAAAGCGCTTGAGCCAATTTAATGGAGTGTAAGTAATTTCATGAGATGCAGCATTATTGTATAGAAGTGAATGGCAAAGAATCCACTGGCTGCCCCGGTGGGTTCTTTGCCAGAAAAAAAGTGAGGTTATGCATTGAATTCGCTAAAAGGATAGTCGATTTCAGTTGTCGATCTTTATCTAATACCACAATTTAGGAGTAGAACAATGACTATTAAAATTCTTGGCATTTGCGGAAGCCCTAGAGACGGAAATACTCTAGCAATGCTTAAAAATGCTTTGGAAGTTGTAAATGAAATGCCTGATGCTGAATCTTCGCTCATAACTCTGAAGGGCAAAATTGGTCCCTGTGTAGACTGTGACAAATGCCCAATAGATCCACCCAAGAAGTTCTGTAGTATATCAGACAAGATGGATGAAATTTATCCTAAATTAATTGAAGCAGATGGGATTATCCTTGGATCTCCCGTCTATTTTGGAACTGTCACTTCGCAAACAAAGGCTTTTATGGATAGGTGTAGACCACTCGTTCGCGCAGGTATGTTGTTGAGATCAAAAGTCGGAGGAGCGATTGCCGTCGGAGGCATAAGGCATGGAGGGCAAGAAAAAACTATTTCAGCAATAATTGACTATTTTCTCTTGGTGGGAATCCTGCCAGTGGGTTTGCAGTCCACTTTAGAGTTTGGTGCCTGTGGCGTGGCATGGAGGGCTGGTAAGATTAAAGAAGATTTCTGGGATTTCGAATTTCAAGATAGAAAAATGACGGCCTTTGAAGAAGCACGTGAGCTAGGAAAACTTGTGGCGATGTGGACCAAAGTGGTAAAAGCCGGTTTAAAGGTTTTCGATCCCAGAGTAGCCTTGGATAGCTTTAAGATTACCAGGTAGATGGCGTAATGGCGCATAGTATCAGCATCAATTGCTCATTTTGTGGGAATCTGTCTCTCTTGTGCTTGCCAGTTGTTAAAGAAAACGTTTCTCATCGCACGAATGGGCTTCTAAGCCGTTTCTAATAGACATCGTGAGAGCTAGACATAGACCTCCGAACGGCGATTAAGCGGTTATATCCACGGCAGGTTGACGATCGATGAGAGTCAAAAAGGTTTTTCTCCGATCGCGAAGGTATCTCGGAACAATAGGCATTCCGAAGAGATGACTTTTCTTTGTGAAAGGCAACGAAATGCACCTTCGTGAAGATCTAGATGTTATTCAAATTTGAGGTGAGGGGTGTCGAGTGTATGGGGGAATTCGAGATGATAGCCTTTTGCTGCACCTGGATAATGTTATAATCCGCTACAAAACGTTAGAAGGCACAGTATACGCCGTAAACGGCATTAGCTTAGATGTTGGAAAAGGTGAGGCTCTGGGGTTAGTTGGTGAAACGGGAGCTGGGAAGACAACTACCGCTCTTTCGGTGATGGGTTTGCTGCCAAAACAGGGAATTTTAGATGGAAGGATTCTGTTTGATGGGGAAAGCCTAACGGATATGGAAGAAAAGGAATACAGGAATATTAGAGGCAATAGCATTTCAATGGTTTTTCAAGACCCAATGTCCTCTTTGAACCCAATATTCACGGTGGTTTTCCAGATTGCAGAAACCGCCAAATTACATCAGAACGTTACTAAGAAAGAAGCCGTTAAGCTCGCCATAGAAATGTTAAGGGCTGTGGGTATTTCCGAGGACCGTGCATATGATTATCCACATGAATTTAGTGGAGGAATGATTCAACGCGTTATGATTGCAATCGCTTTGGTATGCAGGCCCCGCCTATTAATTTTGGATGAACCTACGACCGCATTGGATGTTACTATTCAAGCGCAGGTACTCGGACTATTGAGGGACCTAAAGAAAACATTTAGCACTTCAATGATTTTTATTACCCATAATCTAGCCATAGTACCTGAAATCTGTGAGACGATAGCGATCATGTATGGGGGAAGAATCGTGGAGACAGGTCGCATTGCATCGGTGTACTCCAATCCGTTACATCCCTATACTGTGAATCTATTTAAATGCATTCCAGACATTGATGATCCCTGGAGGGAGATAAAGCCCATGCCAGGTTCATCGTTTAATCCGAGGATGCTTCCGGAAGGATGTCTGTTCTATTCAAGATGTCACGAAAGATCTGAAACTTGTATTTCTAAAGAACCACCACTCGTTGAAATAGAACCGGGACACTCGGTTGCTTGTATGAAATATATGGACCAGAGAGACGAATGAAAAATATTAAATTGTCAGTCAAGAACTTAAAAGTATACTTTCGCTTAACCCCTGATAAATGCGTCCATGCTGTGGATGATGTGAGTTTTCACGTATTTGAGGGTGAGACGCTCGGCTTAGTTGGGGAAAGTGGCTGTGGTAAAACGACCATCGGAAGATCACTTTTAAGGTTAGTCGAAGCAGATGAGGGCGAGGTAATCTTTTCCGACGTGGATGTTCTAAAGTTGAGTAACGCCGAAATGCTAAGAGTGAGAAAGGAAATGCAAATTATTTTCCAAGATCCTTTCTCTTCACTTGATCCGCGAAAGAATGTGGAAGGGCTTATCGCCGAACCACTAAGGATCCATAAATATGGGAGTAGAAAGAGTATAAAAAATAGGGTGCTCGAACTGCTAGTCAAAGTCGGTTTAACAGAGGAGATTAGATCAAAGTACCCACATGAGTTGGATGGGGGTTGCTGCCAGCGTATAGGTATCGCGCGTGCTCTGGCCCTAAACCCCAGTTTCATTATATGTGACGAACCAGTCTCTGCATTGGATGTCTCCTCTCAAGCGCAAATAATATTATTACTTCAGCAGTTGAACAAAGAATTTAATTTAACTTCTTTATTTATCTCTCATGATCTTTCAGTGGTGAGGCGATTGTCTGACCGCATTTTGGTCATGTACCTGGGAAAGTGTGTCGAATCCGCTGACAGTGATGAATTGTTTAGAAATCCTCTCCATCCCTATTCGAGAGCTCTTATTTCGGCGATCCCATCTTTGAAGGTTGAAGGACGCAGAGAAAGGATAATACTAAAGGGTGAAATACCCACTCCTGTAAACCCAGGGCCGGGTTGTCGCTTTTACGAAAGATGCTTTGAAAGGGAACCAGTATGTGTTAAGGAATCTCCAAAATTTACCGATGCAAAAACGGGGCACTTTGTTGCTTGTCACCTGCACAATTAGAATTCTGCTTAAATATCCATTCCATCAGCGGATTCTTTGGCAAAACTGGTCCTGCGATAAACTTGGGTCAGGGTGTGGCAATTAATTCAAAGTTGAAATAGAACGCCCGTTTACGAATAAAACCAGGGAGAACGGTTCCATGAATGTCAAAAGATTTGCAGTTGCAAAATACATAATCAAACGCCTAGTTGGGCTTGTTGTCCTACTCTTTCTTGTTTCCTCATGCGTCTTTATAATGCTACACTATGCCCCGGGGGATCCTGCCTTGTTATTGCTTGGGGCTGAAACAACTCCAGCTAAGGTGCAGGAACTACGCAGTAATCTGGGTCTGAATGATCCCCTTTACCTGCAATATTGGAAGTTTATCAAGAACCTTGTTCTGCGCGGAGATCTTGGGAGGTCTTATCAGTCTGGTAGACCCGTCACACAAGAGATTCTGAGTACACTACCTATAAGCGCACAGTTGGCGCTAAATGGCATGATTATTTCTTCGTTGGTTGCAATAATTGTTGGTGTTCTCTCTGCGGTTCGGCAGAATTCTCTCTTGGATAACGTAACAAAAATTGTTGTTCTGGCCGGTGTGTCAATGCCAGTGTTTTGGCTAGGATTGGTATTTATCGCTATTTTTTCGGTATGGTTACGATTCTTCCCGAGTGCGGGTTGGGGTGGAGTGCGCTATATGATTTTACCATCGATAACAATTGCAGCCTTTCCGTTGGCTACGCTCACAAGATTAACTCGGTCAACGATGTTAGAAGTGATACGTAAACCCTATATCAGAACGGCGCGTTCCAAGGGTCTATCAGAGGGGGCAGTTATAATCAGACATGCTCTGAGAAACGCTTTGATTCCTGTTGTCACGATGATGGGCGTGCAATTCGCAATTCTAGTTACGGGTTCTATTCTAACTGAGACTGTGTTCGCCATTCCTGGCTTAGGGAGACTCATTGTAATCGCTGTTTATGCACGGGACTATGCGATCATTCGGGGTGCGATCTTAGTATGCGCGGTGGTTTTTGGCATTGTTAATTTGCTGGTTGATTTGTCATATCATTTGTTTGATCCGAGATTAAAGTTTGGGGAGAGCTAACATGTTTTGGAGAAGATTTAGGCAGGATAGGGCGGCGATCATAGGACTTATAATAGTATCGCTCAACCTGATTGTAGCCGTAATCGGTCCATTCGTAGCACCATATAACCCCTTTGAACAACATCTTGTCAGTAGGAGGGCAGCACCCAGTTTGAAGCATCTCATGGGAACCGATGCTTACGGGAGGGACATATTCTCAAGAGTACTATACGGGGCAAGAATAACTATCGCGGTGGGATTATTCGTGATAGCAATTTCTTTGTTCACGGGTATGGTCTTGGGGGTAGTTGCAGGTAATTTTGGAAATCACACTGATACGATTATCATGCGTAGTATGGATTTTTTGCTTTCATTCCCGTACTTTTTCCTGGCGATTTTAATCGTCGCGATTTTGGGGCCAAACCTGTTTAATGCTGCAATTGCTGTTTTGTTTACCTTTATCCCACAGTATGCCCGGGTTGTGAGGAGTGCTACTTTATCGATTAAGAAAGAACAATATATTGAAGCTGCTAGAGCTATGGGCTCGAGCAATTTTCGGAGAATAGTGGAACATATAATTCCGAATCTCATCGGTCCTGTCATTGTGTTGGGCACGACTGGGGTGGCTACGGCTGTCATTCTTGTTTCAGCACTAAGTTTTCTGGGCATGGGGGCGCAACCGCCAACTGCGGAGTGGGGACTAATGGTGAGCGAGGGGAGGTCGTATGTGACCAGTCATCCCCATATAACAATATTTCCGGGGGTGGTTTTGGCCTTGTTCGTATTAGGTATTAATCTGGTCGGTGATGGATTAAGGGATGTTCTCGATCCTAAGTTTAGGTGAATTAGATGAGGGCTATCGATCAGCGCAAGTGGCGCATTTGGAAATTAAGGAGAAGCAAGTCAATAACGGTGCCGGTCAACCAATCAACCTTTCTCTTACGGCCCGATAACCATTATTACCTGCGTTTTCTATAGTGAACGAAAAAAATAAGTATGCATAATATAAAAAAATCGTCAAGTAATCATTGGGGTAGCTCCTGAAAAACGATTTGATAGAAATAATGCAAGCGATGACCGAGCAGGAAGTGATCTCCCTGTTACGGTCGCTTGTCGAAATTCCTAGCCCCACAGGCGAGGAACGAGAACTGGCGAATTTCATTGCATCTTACACAGAAACAACAGGTTTCTCCTCCACTCTGATCAGCGACCATTGGGATGTTGTTGCTCGTGTATCTGGAAGTATGCCTGGACCGAAGATTCTCTTTTTGACACATACAGACCATTCAAAACCTTCCCTTCTATCTAGTGCCTACTCCGCAGAGATTACGGATGGAGAAAAGTTTGGGAAAAGAGGGAAAGTAATTACTGGGAAGGGGAGTTGTGCTCCGAAAGGCACCCTTGCAGCCATGCTTTATGCGGGGAAGACGCTTGCTGCATTGAAGATTAGGTTGAGAGGGAGCTTCACCTTGGCTGCGGTTACCCGAGACCTCTGGATCAACCATGATGGGGTTCGAGAAGTTGCGGATCGCGGATGGATCGACTCCGACATGGCCATTGTCGGAGAACCATCTGGCAATCAGCCGGCTGTTGGGGCAAGGGGAATTTATCATTTCGCCATAACCATAGAAGGGAAACCTACTCACTGGGGAAGTCCCAAGGAAGGGATCAATCCTATTTGGGGGATTCCGGATCTTCTCAAATTAATAGAGCAGATGACACATTTTCTTCCTTCTCATCCTTCTTTGGGGGAAGCCACTTTAGTCCCAATCGATATTCGATGCGAAGTCTCACCCCCTCTAACGCCCAAGTACTGCACCATTGTTTTGGATCGAAGAACCCTTCCGGGTGAGGACCGCCAAATTATTGCGAATGACGTCGAAAAGAAGGTGAAAGAATTCAGTTCCCCAGAACAGAGGGGGAGTTTTCAGTTGATGAAGGAAATGTATCCGTTTAAAGGGGATCCAGAAAGCTTCATTACAAAAAAGTTGATGCATGTCCAGAGAGTGATTACAGGCGAAAACCCAAAGATTGGTTATCTATCCTTTGCGAGCAACGGAGGGTTCTTAACAGAAAAGATGCTAATCCCAAGCGTTGCTTATGGGCCAGGAAAAATTACCGATCTGACTCCTATTGAGCATGTTGAAATAAGTAAGGTATTGTTAGCATCAAAAGTTTATGTCGGGACGGCTCTTGAGATTCTTACAGCCGATATGTAACAGTATCATGGAGAATGACGAATTCATTCTAAAGACGAAAGAAGGAGAAATTCGATAATTTCGCACAGTTTGTTTTCACATTGGAAGGGTTCTTACTAGGCCATATTTTAGACAAGAGCTTATAATGAATCTTATTGTAGAACTTATAAGTTGGCCTGAACACAAACTTGAAAAGGGCTGAACTTACGAACACAATAAAAGTTGATCAATGGAGTTTACGAATACATAAGGGAAAGGGAAAATGATGAAGATGCTTGACTTTTCTTTAGAAGAATACAAGGATAGATTAACAAGGGCGCAGAAATTAATGGCAGAGCAGAGCGTCGATTTTCTGCTTCTAAGCCAGGCAGAGAATCTGATCTATATGACTGGTTATCGGACGATCCTTTACCAGAGCAAGTTCCGTCCTTTTCTATCGGTTATTCCTCGAGAGAGCACCCCTGTTCTAATCTTGCCGAATCTCGAGAAAGGGGATGGAAAGACCTCTTTTATTGAGGATATTCGCACCTGGGGAAATACTCCAGGGGTTGCAGGGCCAGAACCCTTATCGGTCGTCAAAGATTTTTTATTTGAAAAAAACCTTTCAAAGGGGAAAGGAGCCATTGAGCTTGGCACTGGTCAACGGGTGGGCATGACCTTCTCGCAATTTGACGAATTGAAGAAGAGTTTGCCCGAGATTCAGTTCGTAGACTGCTCGTCCATCATGTGGGCACTCCGTAAAGTAAAGAGTCAGAAGGAGATCGAATACATCAGGGAGTCTTGCCGGATTGCGGATGCAGCGTTCGACGCGGCCTTTCGATTCACGAGAGAAGGAGTAACAGAATTTGAGATCCAAAAGGTTCTAGGAAGTACGATGATGCAAGAGGGGGCGGATTTTCCTGGTTTCCTTGTGGTTGCATCGGGTGTGGAACGATATGACATGATTAATCCTTACGCTTCCATGCGAAAGGTCGGGACAGGTGAGATGGTTAATCTTGACATCGGAGCAATCTTCAAAGGGTATTGGTCTGATCTGACTCGCGGGTTCTTCATCGGGAAACCGACGAACCGTCAAGCAGCTTTCTACGAGGCGGCAAAGGAAATTAATCAGGCTGCAATCAACACGGTGAAACCAGGGATACCTGTTTCGGAAGTTGATAAGGCTGCAGAGAAGACCATTGATCGGCTAGGATACCGGCCCTATATGCTTCACAGGACTGGACATAGTCTCGGACTGGAGGTTCACGAGCTTCCCTCCATTTCTCCTGACGACCATACAATCCTGGAACCTGGGATGGTTTTAACCATCGAGCCCGGAATCTATGATTTCACCATCGGCGCATTTCGAATTGAAGACACAATCGTTGTTACAGGACAAGGTTTTGACTATTTGACGAATGCCCCCCGTGATATCCTGACTCGATAAGATAATCAATATCTTCGAATATCAGGGATTTAGTTTGAGGAGAGGAAGGAGATTGGACAATGGAAGTCAAAATCCTTGGAATTTCGAGTAGCCCCCGCGTTGGAAATACACTCATTATGGTCCATGAGGCGCTAAAAAGTGCAGAAAAGGTGGGTGGAGTGACGACAGAGCTATATAGCTTTATTGGAAAAAAGATCGGGCCTTGTATTGATTGCGATAGGTGTCCCGTGAGTAAAGAAAAGTGGTGTGCATTCGATGATTCAATGGACGATCTTTACCCCAAACTGATCGCTGCCGACGGGATCATTCTGGGGTCTCCCGTCTATTTTGGTACCGTGAACGCACAACTCAAATGCATGATGGACCGTTGCAGACCTCTTGGAAGGGCAGGAAATTTGCTCCAGCAAAAGGTTGGCGGAGGCATCACAGTCGGTGCCTGCCGAAGTGGAGGACAGGACAATGCCATAAAAGATATTATCTATTATTTTATACTCACGGGGATCTATCCTGTCGGTCTCGTTACGCAACTCCAGATAGGGGCGATGGGGCTGGCTTGGAGACCTGGAGCTATAATGGATGACAAGTGGGACTGTCGACATTTGGGTCGAGATGTCACCGGTTTGGAAGAAGCGCAGCATTTAGGCCGACGGGTGGCTATTTCCTCCAAGATCGTCAAAGCAGGCCTCCGTGATTTTAATCCGGATGAATACCAAGAGTCGTGGGATTTTAATCGAGAAAAAATTCCAAATTTGATTGAGGCTCGGAAGAAAACGAAAGAAATCGTAAAGCAGCTCGGGATCCAGTATGAATGACGGTCCATAGTCATCAGTGAGTGATATGTCATGGTTAGCTAAATCATCAAAAGGATCCTGACACCCTTCGTTCTGCTCATCCTGATATCCGCTGTTGTCTTCGTCCTGATAGAATTGGCACCTGGTGACCCGGCAACGCTCCTGCGTGGACATGACGCTACCAAAGAGGGTGTTGAAAAACTCATGGGTAAGGTTTCTGGTCTACACTATTGACAACGCTTTTGAAATTCGATCTGGGGCGTAAATTCATATCGAATTACAAAAACCCAAAGGCAGGGTCAGATATGGCTTTGCTTTTTTTATGCATATTTCAATCGTTGGCGTGCAATGTCATCTTGGAGCGAACATTAGTAGCTGTAGTCAGTAACTTGGCCCGGTCAAGACGTGGGTAAAAAAATTTTTCCTAAAAAGTTTTTCCCTTAATCCACAAGGGATTGTTGATTAGTTGTAGAATCTAATTATTTAGTAGTGTAGAAAAAAGGAGACCTGTTTAGTAAAATAGCCCTCTTTACGATAAAGAATATCATAAAAGGGGGCTAAGTGGAAAACGCTTATTATCAGAAACAGGAAGTCACAATAGAATTTGATTGTAGGTTTACAGTCAAAGTCTTGGAATGTTCTCTATCGGAGATAATAACGGCATTTTGTTCGTTTCTTCCGAACCTCCTGACTGATTTTATCATGAAGGTTCTTCTTGGATATGCGGAATACGTAATGAGTCTGGAAAACAAGCCTTTTAGCTGTGAGATATACGGGAATAATCACCATTTTACCTGGAAGACAAGACATGGAAAGAGAACAAGGATTCTAACTATATTCCAACGGGTTGTTCTCCACCAGCTTCAGGTTCAATGTTCTTCTTGTAAACATAAGTTTTACCTTACAAGAAAACTCCTGGGGATTGAGCCGATGAAAAGGATACCGGAGCAGACACGCAGAAAACTTGGACTTATTGGTTCTCTTGCCTCCTTTCGTATTGCCAGGAAGATTATAAGCATGTTTGGCTGGACCATTGATAAGATGACCATATGGAGGGCAGTCCAGGAGACGGGAAAGGAGATAGATTTTAATCTGATGAACTTGCCCATGGCGAGGCTGATGGAACCGGCATTCCGATACAAGGTATAAAAAATCGCGGGAAAGAGTTGAAGGTCTTCGTGCAGCACAAAAAGGGTGGAGGCATAAGAGTAGCCGGGGTTGATATTGGTAATTACCATGGCGGCTGGAAAAGGCTTTTTGAGCCGGCAATAGAGATAATGAAAGGCTTTAAGACCTTTCTGCTCGTCACTGATGGTGATACCACTACCCTCGATAGTCTTAAGGGAAAGGTTAAAGTCCTTTTTCAACGATGCCTCTGGCATATTCCCCACCAGTTGAAATTCACATTAAGGAAAGATAAGGTCAAGAGAAAATCAGGCGACTGGCTGTATCTATTAGCCGAGATTATGGAGATATGTGCAATACGCCCGTTGGTGGACGATCTGGATGTTATAAAAAGCATGGTAAAATCCAAAAC
>Ga0315279_10001398_pt1 | contig 40546 bp, 44 predicted proteins | sample YL17G06_20_MG_FD_203694 | JGI IMG/M metagenome (GOLD analysis project Ga0315279, IMG submission 203694) | Sediment microbial communities from Yellowstone Lake, YNP, Wyoming, USA - YL17G06_20 | ecosystem: Environmental > Aquatic > Freshwater > Lake > Sediment | place: USA: Wyoming | collected...
AAGCGTATGGTCAGGTTTTCAACCTTGCTTATCCAGCACCCCATATATCTGTAAAAAAGATAACTGAAGCTATTGGTTGGAAGCCTTTGAAAACCGAGATGTTCCGCGGAAAGAAAGTCTAACATAATCACGCATCTCTTTTACTAGCAAACTCGTGCTGAAATCCCATCCCCGGCTCCTATACTTAATTCCGTTATTGTAGCGACATTGTAGAGCTTGCGAACTAGAAAAAAGGGAAAAGCAGTCAAAGTAATTGCTTCAGTTGTCTGATGGCTTCCAGGTTTTCATCTTCCAGTTCTATGGAGCTTGGTGCCCTAGCGCCTAATGAACATTGAAAGCATAGTTCTTGCTTGCCAGCCATTTCTCACTTCATGTTTTCGAAAAGATACTAGGGTGTGACCATGAGCCATATGCTGTCCACATCCGCATTGGTAACCGATGTTTGCATGAAGAATATATAGCAGTTGGCAATACGAAAGAAATGATTATTATAATACTCCCAAAAGCCTAGACTCTCCAACATAAAGAATAGCAAATGAAGCGTCGGAAACCGAGGAATCTGGATGAATGACAAGGTTGATGTTGTCATACTCACGAAAGACAGTGAAGAGGTTCTTGAGAAGTGTATCGATTCTATCTATGCCAACTTGCCAGTCAGCACCCTGATTTTTGTCGATGGTTTCTCAACGGACAAAACTGTTGACATAATCGAAAGATACAGGGATATGCACGGAAACGTCGAGATCTTTCAGGACAATGGCACGAGGGCTACAGCAAGGCAGATTGGCATCAAAAATGTTAGGACAAAATATTTCGTCTTTGTTGACAGTGATGTTGTGCTTTGCAGAGATTGGTTTGAGAAAGCTTCAGCGTATATCGATGATTCCACAGGTATTGTATGGGGTTTGAACATCGACGTAGTCCCAGGGCTAGAAAGCAGACTGTTTCTGAAAATGTGGAAGCATGCAGCGAAAGAAGCCTTCAACAACCGAGGAGGAATGCACGACACCTTGATAAGATATGATTCTGTAAAGGATATCAGAATACCTGAAAACCTACATTTCTACGAAGATACCTACATAACCAGACATGTAGCAAAAAAAGGCTTCAAAATTGTAGCTCCTGATGATTTGTATTGTCTACATTTCAGACCCCAAAGTGACTGGTCATTCAGAGAAAGCGTCAGAATTGCTTACGCTGACATCAGGTATGGGTTACTACATTTTCACATGTTCAGATACTCTCTATATTATCCGTTTTTTGTAGTTTACTGGATTTTACAGAACGTGAAGAAAATTTCTGGAAACAAATATAGCTTTTGATTCCATTTGACTCTGAGCAACCGAGCGACGTCCGCTTTTTCGCGGTCCATTTCATGCTAGGCTAGGGTGCGATTGCACCCGCTTTCCTTCGTTGTGCGCATGACTGAAATAGCAGAGTCTCGGATACAGTCTAAGGAGGCGTGACACTACGCCTAGAGTGCTTGTGCTTTACTACAGCCGAACTGGCAACACTGAGAAGATGGCCAAAGCCGTAGCGGAAGGAGCAAAGTCAGTCCAAGGAATAGAGACTGAATCAAACTACCACGTTGAGCCTGAAGCCTTGGGCAACTTCGATGCAATAATAGTTGGCACGCCAACCTATCACCACGATACGACGGTTGACATGAAGCAGCTTTTCGAAGAAGCAGCATCCAAAAACGTCGTTCTCAAGGGCAAAATCGCGGCAGCTTTCGGGTCTTATGGCTGGAGCGGCGAAGCGCCAAAACTGGTTCTTGAAATCATGAAGAACAGATTCGAAATGCAGGCGACTGAGCCTCCGCTGCTGATACGATATACACCTGATCAAGCTGGACTGGAGAGATGCCGCGACCTTGGAAAGAAGATTGCCGAAAGACTTATTCACGCAACTTAGAATTCTCTAAATGTGGAGGCTGAAAGTTTTGAGTTCAAATGGCAATCTGTTGGACTTTCTCAAAAAGCAAATCAAGGTTGAGAATGAGATCGTGAAATCGCTGAACGGCGGGATAGCAGATATGGAAAACCCGCCTGTCAAAGCAGTATTGAAAGGAATATCCCTAGACTCCTTGAAACATGCAGAAATGTACGCTTCAGCAGTCACACTTATGACGAGCGTATCAAAGGCCCTCAAACAAGAGCATCTGGATAAACAGAGAAAACTCGTCGAGAAACACATTGAGCTGGAAGCGGAACTGATCCGAAAAATAGACGGCATTCTTCCAAGCGTAGAGAACAAGAAAGTCAAGCTTCTCTTGGACGCCATATTGATGGACGAAAAGAGGCATCATGAGTTACTGAAGCAAGTTCTAGAGGTATTGGTTCAAGGCGAAACCATAACCGAAGACGATTGGTGGGACGTGCTCTGGAAGAACGTGCCCTTCCACGGTTCTCCAGGAGGCTAAGTGGGAACAGCAACCGTCAGTGTTTATTCCGTACTTATCACGGACACAGGGCATGAGTCCCTAGCGTTTTCGACACATGCTTTCATATCGTCAGCAACTTCGCCTTCGCCAGGGCTTCCTTTTTGGTATTTTTCTATTATGCTGGATTTTCCATCTTCGATGAGCTTGAACACATCTGGACACAGCGCTTCACATACGGCGCAGCCTATACATTCGTCTCTGTTTATGTGAACTTTCAAGTTTGATCCTCCATTGTGGTTCTATATCCCAAGTGGTATTTGAACTTCATCATGACATTCTAGTCGCATCTAACGCCGTTGACGGCAAATCGAACAAGATCATGAACCTCTGCTTCTGCGAAAAACGTTTAAACGCAGAACCATGTTTATCTTAAATGAACTCTGAAAAAGGTGCGACTCATGGCAAAGAAAGAACTAGTCCTAGATCCTGTTTGTGACATGAGAATAGACCCCAAGACAGCCGCTGCGAAGGTCAACTATGAAGGACGAACCATCTACTTCTGTTCCAAATTCTGCGAAGAAGAATTCAAGAAGAATCCGAAGAAATACCAATCAAAGATCAAGTAGCAACAGTCTCTCTACTGTTGAAGGCTCAACGCCACCCATTAGAAGCTGATTTCGAGCCACAATAGAGCAACTACAACAGCGGACTCCAGAATAAACAAAACAGACTCGACCTTGAGACAATCTTTCAACCCTAAAATCAATCCCCTTCTTTCCAATGTGCCAAACCACCCCAAGATAGTCAAAGACTTCAACAGGAAAAAGCGGGGTTCAAGGTTGCTCCCCCAAGCATTTGAGAGAATCAAACCTGTGACAGAGGGTATCTTGAGAAGATAAGGGCACCAACTGAGAAAGACTTTAAACTTCTCAAAAGAGAATTGTGCAGCCAGTACTCTCCATATCGCCCAAGTCCCGATGGGGTGATTTGGCTGAGATGCCCAGTCCATGCCGGCTTAGACAAAAAACAGAGGCAGAGACAAGCATGTTTCCCGATCAGGTAGCCGTTGGTTGATAGCGGTTGGACAAAACTTTACCCTCAACCATGCTAGGTTTTTAAGTAACTTGAGCGTAGCATGTGGCATGATATTCGATGTTCAGTTCAGCCCAAGCTGGTACGCTCTTTTCTTCGCATTTCTCCTAGCTTGGCTGATGTTGACGATCGCAAGAAGAAGGCACATGGAAAAGAAAGAAGTAAAACAGCAGTTCGTCCTAGGCTTTCTAGGGTCATGCGTCCTACTGTCAATGGAGATCTTCGCCACATCAATGAACCTGTGGAACTATATTCCCAGAAACTGGCCAGTAATACTGTGGCCCACCTACTTCGTAGCCATACTTTTCGGTTACCAGCTACTTAGGCTCGTAGAAAGGTTCTTCTCCTAGCGCAAATTGAGGCGAAGGTCTAAGGCGGATTCTTAGGGCAGGATAATACTCTAGCGCTAGTTTTTGGTCAATGGAAAAGCGTTTGGTTGCTCTGTGATGGTCGAAGCGATCATAAGAGTTGGTTCTTCACTCTGCATCCAACTCAAGAGGGAAATTCAAGCTTCCAGTGGTAAATCTGTGGACGGCGAGACTGGTGAGAACTGCAGATTCAGAGCTGAGATTCTACCTGTCTTGACCGTTCTTTGTCGCCGCTCACTTGGCAATGGTGGAAGCTTTGAAGAGCCGGTTCTGCAGACACTATGCCCATCATCTGGATCAAGTCACCTTTGCCTCTTCTGGCTAGAACCAGAAATGCTTAATAGCCCCCGAAAGCCCATCCAGCTAAAAGGCGGAACCATGGTCAGAATAGTAATCGACTATGACAAATGCGCCAAAGAAAAAGACAAGATCTGCGTGGAAATCTGCCCAGTCTCAATTTTCCGTTTTGGAAAATCGGCAAAACCCGAAGCTGTGAATGTGGAAAACTGTATTATGTGCCGAACCTGCCAAGTCAATTGTCCAAGACAGGCCATCGAGATCGTGTTCTGAAAGGCTATAAAGTCTTCAGTAACGCACCTTTGTGGTCTCTTATCTCAATCTTCATGCGCGAATTGGCCCGTCTTGTGGCGCACTTTATAGAATCGAAAACAGAGTAATCCTTCTCCAGAAGTTTCTTGAGAGAAAGCATGTTTCCTAGGCTAGTGATTCCGCCGTGCGTTGCGCAGATTCCGAGTGCAACAAGAATCTTGGACTTGGCTCGCACTTCCTTTATCAGTTTCTCATCAGCTTGAGTTCTGACTCCACCTTCAACTATTGCCATGTCCACCTCTGGGATTTCCTTAAGATCCATGAAAGTAGGCGAATAAATTATCTGAAAATCGTCTAGGAGAATCTCCAAAAGCGCTTCCCCAGCGTTCAAGAATGAGGATACACATCCAGCACAGCACGTCAAAGATATTATACTGACCTTCACCCTTCGATCACTCTAGTCCCCTAGAATCTCTTGCAAGCTATGTTTAACAATTGCGCAGGTCTTTCGACAGCAGGCCGTGTCCAAACCGCGATTGCTAGTCTATTGACGCGCGCTCTATTCAAGACACGTTCAAGCTACTCTTACAAAGAACGCGCGCTCGTTCAGTGATCCTTACAAAAGCCATAAAAACAAAGCCAAGTGAGTTGTACTAGATGCAAAATGAATAGAAAACTCCGAGTTCTGAATTTTTCATTGGTTCTTCTCGGGATACTAATCTCGCTTCACTACATCATGCTAGTCAAGGCAGAGCCTGGAACCTCAATCGTGATAGGAACAACGGACTCTGTAGAGTCTTGTCTAGATCCAGCGCGCGCTTACGATTTCTTTGATTGGGAGATAATCAAATCTCTAGGTTCAGGCCTTGTGGAGATCTCTTCAGAACCCGTTGTCGGACCTGATAACATTGGCGCATCGCTGGCAACTTCTTGGGAGGCTTCGAGTGATGCAAAAGTGTGGACTTTCAACCTTAGGCAGGGAGTTAAGTTTGATGACGGGACCGAATTCAATGCTTCTCACGTTAAGTACACTTTTGATAGAGGAATTGGCATAGCTGACGCGGACGGGCCTTTCGTCGGCATAGGCTACGATAGTCTTATCGAAAACGTGACGATAGCAGGCAAATACACAGTAGAGTTCTGTCTTAAGATCCCTTTTTCTCCTTTCCTTTCGCTTCTAGCTTGCCCAGCGTCATGTATTGTCGATCCAGAATATGCCCCTATAGATTCCATAGTGACGTACGTGAATGGAAATGCCCGAGGTAGCCACCCATTAGGGTTGGGTCCATATATTCTAAAGAACTGGACTAGAATTGCGGGGCAAGACTACGAAATGAATCTTGAGGCTAATCCTTACTACTGGAACTCAAGTGGAGGATATCCAAGAACCGGAAATCTAACGATAAAATTCTACGGAAACAGTGATGATCTGGCAGCTGCGATCATCTCGGGAGATATTGACATTGCGTACAGACAACTGACTTCAGAAGCAATTGACCTCATGAGGGTCAACCCCGGTTTGCGAGTCTGGGAAGGAGATGGTGCATTCATTCAATACTTAGTGTTCCAAGAAAAATATGCGCCTTTCAATATTACTAAGACTAGACAAGCGGTAGGAGCTGCCATAAACAGAACCGCAATAGTTCACACGGTTTTTCAAGAGAAAGCTAGGAAACTGTGCAGCTTGATCCCAACAGGCATGTTTGGTCACATGGATGCTTTTGCCAAGCTCGGCGATCCGAACTACACGCTGACCAGAGAACTACTCAGCTCATTGGGGTATAACGAAACTAACAAGCTTAGTTTCAAGTTGTGGTATGAAACCTCAGGACACTATCCGCAAAGCCCGCAACAGGCGCAAGTGCTCAAGTCCTCTCTTGAAGCCAGCGGGGTAATTAGTGTCTTACTTGAAAGCCGTGATTGGGCAAGCTACCGACAGGCGAGAAACGACGAGATCATGGAAGCATACATCTATGGATGGTATCCAGATTACATTGACCCTGACGATTACATTCAACCATTCCTGGATTCTTCAGGCGGATCATGGTTACATCACAACTACAACAACACTAACATGGACCAACTCATCGCATGGGCTCGAGGAAACACATCATCACCAACAAGAAACACGCTGTACAGTCAAATCCAAAGCATTATGGTTGATGACAGCCCGATTATCCCACTATATCAATGGCTAGTATATTGCGTGACGAAACCAGACATTGAGGCGGTCTATCTCGACATAACAGAATCCTTGCGATACGACCATATCGTGCCAGAATTCCCATCGCTGGCAATCACGCCATTATTCATGATTGCCTCACTAGCAGCAGTTATCCTCTATCGAAAAATAGCCGCGGCACCTCGACTTAGCGCGGGAAGAAAATTCTTCTACGAATAACAGAACTGAATAGAGCTGCAGCGCGCTAAACAGAACGAAAAGAGACGTCACACGATGCTGCACGCAAGTGTCAGGGATATGCACAAGTTCAGTTCATGACCACGGAGCAGAATCTGAATTGCTCACGGTCTCTAAATCATGCGGCCGCAGACTAAGCGGCTACGTTTCTCTTTGTTGATTCGAGAAGTGGAGTTTTCACAATCTGCGTTTCAAGAGATCCTCTATACTGCTCCGTCTGAGTCGTTGCCCGATGGGTTTCCGCAACCAAGCAGAATATTCTGTCTATTGCCTTGGCTAACCGAGCGCCTTCCAGGCTCAACGCATAAGGCCTAGGGCGATTTCTGGTGAATACCAGCTTTTTGCCTTTCAGTCTTCTCAAGTACTTGTAAGTTCGCCTGAGTGAGATTCCTGTTTTCTGCGCGAGCTTGCGAGCAGAAATACCATCTGGTCGTATGTTCACATATACTCTTCTCTCAGTCGAGGAAAAATGGTCATTAGTTGGGTTTCTTTGAGTCTTGAAAAAGAAGACATGCTCTCTCTCCGTGTTTATTTCGATCAGTTTTTCTTGTCGGAGTCTATAAAGAACCCGAGCAAGACTCTTTGAAAGACCTACGAGTTTGAGTTCTTCAAAGGTTTTGGGGCAGTTCAGAAGTGCGCGCAATGTCAGTTCTTCGTGGCACTCAGAATGAGGGGGCAGCGTAATTCCAATTTCCTTGAGATCTTTCATTATGGCGTAAATTTGGTTACCGAACGCAGTTGCATAATATCGATTTCGGTCTTCATTTGCCAGTCCCACGTTGATCAGTGGCTCCACATATTCTTCTTCTATTGTTTCCTTGCTGTGCCGATAACCCAGTCTTCTCATTTCCTCTTGGAGTTTCTCTGCAGTGTGTCGTCCTCTCGAAACTATCTCCAGAATCTGCAATCGTCTTTTGTTCTTCAGTGCGTTCAACAGCTTCAGTTCGAAATGAGGGTCTTTCACCTTTTCGCGCATTTTCCTCAGTTCATTCTTCGATTTCCACGCGCTACAACCAGTCATGCAGGTTATCGGCGACAATGGATTGCAGTTTTTGCATTTTTCTTCTAGTGCACTGAAAGTTTCTGTCATTCTTGCGTGCTCTTTTGGCTGTTGCATTGCTGCGAGCGGGTGTTCAGTTTTCATTGTTTTAGTTGCCTCAGGCGTATGTCATGGCAGTTTTGGGAGAAAGGAGGGTGATTTGAAAAGGTGGTTCTTCTCTGCTCCTGTCATGACATACGTCATAAGCAGTATGACATACGTCATGCTTATATACCTTTCCACGGTAAAATACTGCAAACGGTGAACAGATCCCTTTGATAATCCCATGCGAAGTTGCAGTAAAATCCGTGATCCCAGCCGTCAAGGCTTTGATGGCACAAGAACTTGTGGAGAAGCACAATCTCAAGCAAGACCAAGTGGCCGAGATCCTTGGAATATCTCAGTCTGCTGTAAGCAAATACACAAGGAAGGTCAGGGGCTACGTCATTAAAGTAGATGACTTAGAAGAGGTTCAGCCACTGATAGAAAAGATGCTTAGTCTCATTGTCAACGGCGGGTTTGAAAGAGCCGAATTCCTGAACTTTTTCTGTCAGGCGTGCGCGGTCATAAGAAGGGCTGGTCTATTGTGTCAGTTTTGCCAAAAAGCTGATCCTAAGATAGCCGTGGCTGAATGTGGCTTCTGCATGACGTACAATCTGGCTTCGGAATAGCGCGAAAGCTGGTCAAGCATATTTCATCAGCACGTGGGAGATTCAAGTCAATGTATAGGCGAATAGGCTTCACTTCTTGGCACATTGACTCTTACCCCCGAGCCAGAAAGTCTCTTCTGCTCCTTTGCCTTCAAATTTGCCGCGGTTCCTATTTTGATCAAGACTTATTAGAATCGGCATGAGACAGTTTTCAGAGGCGAGAATTTGTCTTCGTTCGATGAAAAGATCGTGCTGGACATTCTTGAAAAGGTCAACAAGAGCGTCGTGAACATCAGCACGGTCAAGCTTGTCCATCACATGTTCTATCAGGCAGTTCCCGTCGGCGGCATGGGCTCGGGAACGATAATCGACGCGAAGGGCTACATACTCACGAACAATCACGTAGTCGGAGGAGCCGACAAGATCACCGTGACACTTTGGAACGGCGAGATCCTAGAAGGAAAAATAGTGGGCTCCTGCACAGTGCACGACACTGCTGTGGTCAAGGTCAACAGAGAAGAACTGCCAGCGGCAGAACTTGGCGACTCAAACAAGCTTAGAGTCGGCCAAAGAGTCTATGCAATTGGGAATCCTTTCGGATTGACAGGCGGTCCAACAGTGACTTCAGGTGTAATAAGCGCGACCAACAGAACAATAGAATCCCAGAGGGGCTTACTGGAGAATCTCGTTCAGACCGATGCCGCAATCAACCCTGGAAACAGTGGCGGTCCCCTTGTCGATCTTGAAGGAAAAGTAGTAGCGATCAATACGGCCATCATTCCTTTTGCGCAGGGCATAGGGTTCGCCATTCCCATAAATGCGGCCAAGGAATGTCAAGGTGAAATCGTTAAAGGCGGGGTTTCCGCCAGGCCATGGCTTGGAATTGTAGGCTTGAGCGTTACGACTGAGATAGCCAGGTATTATGGTTTGCCGTTGGATCGGGGAGTCTTAGTCACTAAGGTCGTTGAGGGTAGTCCTGCTTGGCAAGCTGGGATTGCGTCTGGAGACATGATCCTGAGGCTTGATGGAGGCGCAATCTATAACATCGAGGATCTGATGAGTGAGATCCATAACAGGAAAATCGGCACCAAATTGAGACTGACTGTCTATCGCAAGGGAAGAGAACAGGACCTAGAAACAACATTGACTAGGATGCCATAGAGAGCGCTATTGCTGAATCATCTTGCAGTTTCTCTCAGGTTCATGATTACAAGGCGACATAGTTGTTCTGAAGCACTTTGCTGTAGTCAATCGGTATAAATGTGAAGGCTTTCTCAATCTTGGAAGACGGTTCAGATTTTCCTTTTCTATAGAAGAATAAAACTACATTCTTGACATTTTCCTCTGATGAGAATGCTTTACAGTGTTCTAGTATTCGGTTCAGCGCGAACTCGAGATTTTGTGCGAGAAGGCTTTGAGGGGGAGCGATTGTTTTATGGTTGAACTTGAAATCATGCTGCTGTTGCTTCACGAAACTTGCCCATTTGCCAAGGTATTTCCTGCTCCAACGAGATAAATACCAAGATAAGACGCGATGTCGCAATGCTTGTTCTTTTCGAAGAGCGAATTTATACTCCTTGAATCCAGAAAGCTTGTCCCATTTGCTTTCCACCAGGTAAACATTCTCTTGAGATGCTATTATGGCATCAAACTCTCCAAATACGGATCCGTTCTCTTTGCTCTGCCTGCCAAAACTGGGTCGATAGAGAATGAGACAGTCTGAATTTGATGTCTTATCATCGAAGACGCTTAAGATGTCGGAAAGGCGCTGCCTTAATGCCCAGAAAGTAAGAGCATCTTCACCATATCCAAGAATTCGACTCACTTCTTATCACTTTGTATATTCTCAACAATTTCACCATCTACTGAGGTTACAGAAGAGGTTTTGCATCTCAAGAAGGCTAGGGCCGCCTCAGGCAGAGTGAAACCGACAAAGGCAGAACAAGGTCCCCTCTCGTTAGGTCAAAGGTTTTTGCAGATGCATGATCAGAGTTTCAAAAACACTTAAGTGGTTTTCAGAGTAGGAACTGATACAGTGCGGGGTGCTTCCCGAGATGGCTGTAATAGAGGAGATCAAGGAGAAACCCAGTCTTTCAGTATTGGCTCTGGTGTCTTTCACAGTCTCATTTATCATCGCCAGAGCATTTACCACCATATATCCCAATACCATCTTGCTCGTTGGCGGAGGCTACCACATTCACCATTTCTGGTATGGGTTGGCCATGCTGGCCATAGGCGGCTGGCTTGGAATAAGCCTCGACAATCCTCGCATAAACCAGATTGCAGCTATAATCTATGGCGCAGGCGGTGGTCTTGTAGGAGACGAAATAGGCTTGCTGCTTACGTTAAACGATTATTGGACGAACGTAACTTACACTTTCATAATCATATTTCTCGCCTTTGTCTCAATACTCATATTGTTATTCAGGTTTCATGACGCCATACTAGCGGAGCTCGTTCAATTCACCAGAACTGCGGCAAGCCTCTACTTTGCCATATTCGTCGCTGTTGTTTCTCTAGCGTTCATTCTTGAAACTGACAACATTCTCATCATGACTGTATCAAGCGGGCTCACAATAATGGCAGTTGTGGTCATCTTGGCTTACTTCATTCAACGGATCAGAATAAGGCAAAAAGCTAGTGCGGAAGTCTAAGAAACCCTTATCGTTGACGGTTCATTATGAAATACTCGTTCGAGGTCGGCTCAATGTGGGGCATACGCATCGAGATCCACATAACCTTCATACTGCTGATCGCCGTTGTCTATGTACTCTCATACCCAGAATTGCTTTTTCCCATTCCTGACGCCATTGCTGAAACATTTATGAATTCGTCATCATAATATCTGAACGTGATTTGGCATGACTAATTATGTGGACGTTAACTCCGCCAACTGGGAGAGTGAGGTCTCGAAGTCTGAAATCCTCACGCTCGTCTATTTCTGGCACGATGAATGCCCTTGGTGCCTTAGGCTTAATCCCATATTCATTGAGATAACCGAAGGATTCAGAGGAAAAATCAAGTTTGTCAAGCTCAACATTCTGGAAAGCGAAACCAACCGCGAAATGGCTACAAACCTCGGCGTCATGGGCACTCCAACCATGATGTTCTTCTGTCACGGAAGATCGACGGGCCAAACGGTCGGTTTTATGACAAAGGAACAGCTTGAGCAAGTCTTGAGAGACATGCTTCAGAAATACAAGACTTGCCTACTCCAGAGCACTGAACTGAAACCGTTCTATGTTGTCTGAGAATGTGCAATCGAACAAGACTTGAAACAAAGGCATCCATATAGGATTATGACCGAAGGGAGCAAGGAAATTGAGCCAACATACAATCAAGGAAATCCTGACGAAATATAGGACCGTGGCAATCGTCGGCTTGTCCAGTGATCCTTCGAAACCCAGTCGCGCAGTAGCAGAATATCTGAAGAATCATGGGTTTCGAATAATCCCAATTAATCCCTCAGCGGAGGAGATTTTGGGTGAGAAAAGCTACAAAAGTCTCCATGATGTTCCAACCGAGGTTCAAGAGACTATTGAGATAATAGATGTCTTCAGACGTTCGGAGGATGTTTTGCCCATTGTAGAGCAAGCGGTTCAGCTGGGAAAACTGCATGGCAAGCCCTATGTGGTTTGGATGCAGCTGGGGATAGTCAATGAACAAGCTGCAGAGACAGCCCGAAAGGCAGGCTTAACTGTGATTATGGACAAATGTATGCGGATGGAACATCAGCGCCTTTTCAATGGTGATGAACAATCAAAATAGGAATGAAAGCAGTCAGTTTTGGTTCCAGATCATCTTGCGTTTCACGCGGTACCGCCGATCAAGAGTGAGGCAAGTGCCGCAAGCACAACGATGGCAACCGTTTCGAACAATGTCACTTTCCAATGTACCTTAGTCCTTCTTGAACGGTAACGAACCAGAAATACGCCAACCACAGTCGCAACTATAGCTAATGATAGGACGATGTCGTAGGGTCTCGGCAGCATCAGATATGCCACGATCGGTACTATCCCTGCAAGAAAGGTTGTTATTCCACAGACCGTAGCCGCGACGATGTTTGATCTGCTTATCTCTTTGTGAAGTACGATGAACAGATCTTTTACAAGCTTCAGAGACTTGTCTCTTTCCGTCTTGTCTGGAATGTCGCTTAAACTGTAGTTTATCAGATTCTGAAGTGTGAGCATGTCTGACAAGTCTTCGGTGATTCCGCCCAGCAAGAAGCTGGAAAAATTCGTTATGGCAACGGCGCCTAGGGTCAGAAGCGCCGCAAAGGTCGCAGTTCTGACTGTCAATCCAGCTATGAAGGCTGAAAGAATCACTACCAGTCCGGTGATGGAGCCATCAACCAACCCTGCGACAACTTCCAGTATTGGTTCTTTTCTCAACAACAGGTTCTGCCATTCTTTTCCAAGCTTTATGCCTTGGTCGGTAAGATGAACCATGCCTCCGTCGATGTGAATCAATCCGTCAGAAGCCATTTCGTTCAAAGCCTTGTCCACATCGCTCATATCAACACACACGTAACCCGTGCAAACCTCATCGATTCGATGCTTGAGCGCGGGCTTCTGAAGCGTGGTTCCTTTGCTGAGGTTAAGCAAAACAACTATTCTTATAACGTCCGGCAATTCCTGTATTTCAAACGCCAAGCGCGTCAGTCACCATTTACGAATCAAGAAGCGAAAACAGAACCTAATAACCTTTGTGCGAATTTTCAGGTTCTCTTCCTTTGGAAATGGAAAAGCCCTCTGGTACGCTATCAGCTCTTAAAAGCTGAAGGACAGAGCTTGTTCACTACGCATGCTTCGCACCTGGGTTTTCTTGCAATGCACACTCGTCTACCATGAGATATCAGCAGATCACTTAACCTCATCCATTTCGATTTCGGAACCAGTTTCATTAAGTCTTGCTCAATCTTTTTCGGATCATCATTCTTTGTAAGCCCAAGCCTTAGGGCGAGTCTGCGCACATGCGTGTCCACCGCTACTCCTTCGACAACACCATACGCGTTCTGCAGAACAATGTTTGCGGTCTTTCTGGCAACTCCTGGCAATTCAAGCAGTTCCTGCATAGTCTTCGGGACTTTAGAATGATATTTGTTCACCAACATTTGACAGCATTTCTTGATATTCCTCGCCTTGTTATGATAGAAGCCCGTGGATTTTATGTCCTGCTCAAGCTCCTTCAAGTCAACTTCAGCGAAATCTTTTGGGGTTCTGTATTTCTTGAAGAGTGTTTTCGTGACGATATTAACTCTTTCATCAGTGCACTGAGCCGAAAGGATCGTGGCTATCAAAAGCTCAAAAGGGTTACTGTAGTTCAGAGCTATCTCTGCGTCTGAATGCACCTTTTCAAGTAGCTCAATTATTAATGGTAGTCTGGTCTCAGCACGAGAGTCCATATCGGCGCTTTTCTTTTTCAAACAGTCAACCACCTTCCCATATTGAGTTCTTCAATGCTTAGTATATAGTCCCGAAAGCGGATCATTCCAAGTCTAGGCCTTCTTTCTGCAAGCGTTATCTAGGCTGGAGTTCCTTGTCAATTTCTCCCTGCAATCGACCGAACGACAATGCCTTCTGATTGCCCGCTGCAGTCAGATAGCCCTTAGTCAAATCCTCAACAGTAGACTCCAGAAGCACCATGAACTGCGTACATGCAAATTCTCTCCTGAGATCGTTTTCCTTTTCGCCAAAGACTGCTACCAGAAGGTTTTCGATCATTTGATCCATGCCGTAAAGCTTCAGATGAAGCAGTTCGTGAATCACCAGCTCTTCGATGTTATCACATGTTTTTGGGTTCTGGTTTATCAAGAGCACCGCCTTCTTGTCCTCCAAGTCTATCTTTACGTCTCCAGATTTTCTCCACGCTGTCTTGACTATCTTGACCGTGATATCCCAGTCTCTTAGTCTCAGAACGTTCTGCCACTTGCTCAAGTGCTTTCCGATTTCTTCCTTGTCTAAGCTCATCTCAACATGCTCCTGTTCAGACTCTTTTGTTGCATAAAGCTTTTAGTTGCTTAACAATATCTTGTTTTTGGGCGATGTGATTTGGACATTGAGCTTTGTGTTGATGGAGAAGAAGTGGAGCTGAACGAGTTTGTTCAGAAAATCCTGACAGGAACTGTCACTGGCGCAGTTACTTCACTACGGGGAATAAAGAGAGACTGGAAGAAAATCGAAATCATAGTAACCAGATAAGGCTCCATCTGAGCCTATCCTTGCGGTAGTCCTTGAATCGTTATCTCTGCAAACATTTCTCTCTTAGCCTTGCATATCGGGCAAATGTACGGCGGATCCTCGCGGAACACCACATAGCCACACTGCTTGCAGTACCACAGTTTCTTCCTGATCTCAGAAGGCGGTTTGAGTGTCGGTGTGCTAGTTTCCGTCTTCTTCTCGCCCGATGTCTCTGATGGGAGCGTGTATGATCTAACTTGTTTCTCCTTCGGCCTTCGTTCGGGAACGGGCTGCACGGGCATTTTGCCTTCGTACACGTCCTTTCTGACGTACAAGGCGCAGTAGCATGTTCCGAACTCGGCCACGTCTGGGTCTCGATAGTCACATGGACAAATCACGTCTCTGTCCAAGTCAAGCTTCCCAGAGGCAAGCCTACACGGGCAGGCAGGATAGCCTAAGCGTTCCTCGTTCTCCTTGAGTCCTTCTAACAGATTCTGCAGAAATTCAGGGTCGGGGTTCAGAAAGTAGCCATAAGTTTTCGCGTCGCTTTCTGCTCGTTGTCGTACTTTCTCGAGCGTGATCAAATCTGCAGGACCTCTTTGATTTTGTCCTTTCGGAATCCCGTGATCAGAGTTTTGTCGTCTATGATGATCGTTGGATAGCTCAGACTTCCTCCTCGGTTCAGAACATCCTCTTTGATCTTATCCTTGTCCTTATCGTTGCACAAGTCAACATCGACATACTCGAACTCGATGCCGTTGTCTTTGAAAAACTGCTTTGTCATCTTGCACCATGCGCATGTGCTCAATGCATAGATGAGGATCTTGTTCTTCTTGTTCTTGCCTGGAACTTTTTGAACATCCACTCATGTTCACCTGTCTGTAGACAGTAGGACTGCACTGTAATATAATGATTATCAAAGATCGCCGAATGGACGCCTGCCTAGGCTTCTGCGAGATTAACGAAAGCCATCTGTACAACTTCAGGCATCGCAGGATGAATATGCATGGCTCGGGCAATGGGGACTAGAGTTCCATCTCCGACTGCCATCGCGTCAATGATTTCCTGAATGAGAATAGAAGCGTTTGGACCTATTATGTGCCCTCCGAGAATCTTTCCGGTTTTCCGTTCCACAATGACCTTGACAAAGCCTTTTGGCAAACCCATGGCCGCCCCGGTAGCCGTGTCCCTGTAGAAGGCTTTACCCACCAGAATCTTGTAACCCTGTCGCCTCGCTTCTGATTCTGTTAAGCCTACTGAAGCAATCTGAGGATGGGTGAAAACCGCATGCGGTGCTGCATGATAATCCATTTTGACTTTGTGATCGCTGCTTGCATTGTGCCAAGCGATCTGGGCTTCGTAGTTGGCAACATGCTTAAACATTTCTTTACCAATAGCGTCTCCAAACGCCCAAATATTCTTCTTGCGAGTTTCAAGAAATTCGTTTACTTTGACATAGCCGCGACTATCTAACTCGGCGCCAGTTTTCTCAGGTTTCAAGATGTCAGAGTTGGGTTCGCGACCGGCCGCCACAAGCAGAGTCTCAGCAGAAAACTCCTGAAGCTGTCCATCTTCAAGGTTCTTGGCAACGACGATCTTGTTGTCTTTTTCTTTAACCTCGACTGCCTCGAAATTTGTGAATATCTGCATCCTTTTTGACATTTCTTCTTTCAGCACGTCGGATATTTCAGGCTCCTCTTCGGGCAGAATTCTTGGCGCTCTTTGAATTATCGTGACCTTTGTGCCAATGCTTGAAAAGAAGTGGCTGTATTCAGCTGCGATGTATCCGCCTCCGATGATAATCATGCTTTCAGGTTGAGACTCTACATCAAGTACGGTGTCACTAGTCAGATAGCTGGCTTCGCCCAGTCCTTTGATCGGAGGCAATGCCGCTCTCGCGCCTGAGACCATAAAGATCTTATCAGCCCTGATCGTCTCATCGCCGACTTTCAGAGTATAATCTGAAATGAATTCGCCTGATGTTTTGAACCATTTGACGTTTGGATCTTTCTCAATGGCTTGAGTCTGTCGCTCAACGTCTTCATTAACGAGTTGATGCATTCGATCCATCATTTTCGTGAAATCAACAGACTCCAGTCTTGCGTTTATGCCCAGCTCTTTCGCTTCTTGAATTGTGGTAATAACGTCTGCTGGATAGATAAGCATCTTTGAGGGCACGCATCCACGGTTTATGCAGGTTCCGCCCATGCGACCATGTTCGACCAACGCCGTTTTCAAGCCGTTGGCGATAGCGTTTGCCGCCACAATCATTCCTGAGCCTGAGCCAATTACTAGAACGTCGTATTTCTCCATAAAATCAACTCCAGTAATATGCAACAACAATGTCAGATAAATATTTTCAGAATTCGGCTAATCTTAAGCAGTTGGGGTGGAGGCTTTGTCTGCAGGAGTAGTCGAGGCTTCTTTGATTTCTTCTACATGTCTCATATCTGTAAAGAACCATGCACTAAGCAGCACTAGTGTACCTGCGATTGCACATGCTAGGAACAGATTGGCTGTTGCTGTGTAGGCAGCTATGATTCCTGAAATCACCATTCCGAAAGGGCTGGCAGCACTGGAAAGTGACATAAGAACAGAGTTCACTCTGCCCTGCATCTGCCCAGGAACGATCGTCTGAATGATCGTTCGAAGCAATATGTTTGCAGGCGCAACAGTAAACGTCATGATGAAAAGGCACATTGACATGAACCAGAACCAACCAGTAGGGGTAAAAGCCGCGAGGGCATAACCTAGAAAACAGAGTAGTATGAAAACAACGGTCATCAGTATTTTTCTCTTGAGCTCCTTCATTACGATCATGAGCACTCCGCCAGCAAACATTCCCAGTTGCGTGACGGCTGTAACTAAGGCAAACTCGGCAGCTAAGCCGTGATGGTCGTAATTGACGAAGTAAGGAAGCAACGTGGTGAGGGGCATCAACAGAAAGTTAAGAGCTGTCGCCAAGAAAATGAGCGGCACAAGTCCTCTCGAATTCCTGATGAAAGCTACGCCTTCCGCAAAGTCTCTTTTGAAAGATGATTTTTCACGCTCCGTTCTTACTGAAGGTATTCTAATGAGGAGAAGAAGGACTACTGCTACTATGAAGGTGGCTGGATCGATCCACAAAATCTGGTGGATTTTCCAGAATGTTAGCAGTATTGCTGCGGTAACGGGGCCGATCAAGGTCATGATTCCGTTAAGAACGTAGTTAAGCCCGTTTATTCGGCCTAGTTTGTCGCGCGGCACCATCAGCGGGACGATAGCCTCTACTGCTGGTACGTGGAAAGCTTGGCAACAGCTTCTGAATACGAGCAGTACTAGGATTAACCAGACTGAAGCGATTTCTAGCCAAAACAGTGAAATAAGCACTATCGTGGATAGAGCCTGCAAGAGGTCTACGAGGCCAATTATCAGCTTGCGGCTCCATCGATCAACGATCACGCCGGCAAAAGGGGTCAAAAGTATCATAGGAGCAAATCCAGCGACCGAGGCAAGTGCCAAGTACCATGAGCTCTGTGTTTCAAGGGTTATCCACCAGATTACAACAAACTGAGAAGCAGACGAACCCAGGAGCGAGATCTGCTGGCCCGCGAAGAACAAAAGATAGTTTCTGAACGATACTTGATCAGCCTGTATCTCCAATTACTCTGCCTCTTGCTCATGTAAATGATGCGGTCGTCTTCTATCGCTTTAAAGCAATATATAAGGTCTAAGCATTTCCTAGGAGAATAGGCTTGAAGACTAGTGAATAAGACTCACTAGAGCACGATTGATGCTGCACGTGGAGTGGTGTTTCTCTGAGAATCCTGTTTGGATTTGTTCGGATACAAAAAAAGATGAAAAAGGGGTTTACTTCGTTGCTTCCTCAAATCTCCTGCTTATTTCATTCCAGTTGACGATGTTCCAGAATGCTTCAACGAATCTGGCTCTTTCATTTTTGTAATCAATATAGTATGCGTGCTCGAACACGTCTAGCACCATGAGAATCCTGAACGTTGGATAGACGTTTGTGTTGTGCTTTTCTATCTGCATTATTATTGGTCTCTTGGTCTTACGGCAGAAAGTCAGCGCTGCCCATCCGGAACCTTCGACACTCGTAGCTGCCTGTGTAAATTCCTTCTTGAACCTTTCGAAGCTTCCAAATTCCTTGTCTATAGCTTCACCGAACGGTCCGCTGGGTTTCCCAGCGCCCTTGCCGACGGGTGTTAGGTTTTCCCAGAAAAGCGAGTGCAGCAAATGCCCGCCAATGTTGAATGAAAGTTCTTTCAACGTGGATTTCATGTCTAGGTCGGCGCCCTCTTTTCTAGCTTTGTCCAGTTTCTCAAGAATCGCGTTTGCACCGTTGACGTAGGCTTGATGATGCTTCTGGTGATGTATCCTGAGCTGCTCTTCTGATAGGTATGGCTTCAGCTCTGTGTACTCGTAATCCAGTTTTGGTAATGCATAAAACTTCGTTGCTTCCATGTTGTCACCTCGAACTATTTTGACTGTGAGCATTTTTATACTTTGTTACTTCATGCGACTAAGGATTTGGTCTATATCCACATCGTCTATTGGTAGCTTCGTGAGGGGCACGTCCTTGACATGTGGCAGGCTGTCGCGATAAGTTGGGCGCTCCTCCTTGTAGAATACCCCAATAGGTATTTTTTCACCCCACTCGGAGCTTTTTTCGAGAGCCTTTTGCTTGTCCCTCACATCGTGTTCAGTTTCTTCCAGCTTGTAGACTCTTTGGCGGTAAAAGTCCCAAGTGTTGACGTAGTTGAAGCTCACGCAGGGCTGGAACACGTCAATATATCCGAAACCTTTGTGTTTTATCGCTTCAACCATGAGCTTCTGAAGATGCTTCGTGTCTCCGGCGAAACCGCGGGCCACAAAGGTTCCATTGGCCGCAAGTGCATGAGCTAGTGGGTTCAGCGGGGGAATAACTGAACCGAATGGCGTCGATTTGCTCTTGAATCCTTTTTGGCTGGTGGCCGTTGTCTGCCCAGTCGTTAAGCCCAGAACCATGTTGTCATGAACGATCACCGTAACGTCCATGTTCCGTCTAACCGCATGGCAAAAATGATCCCATCCTTCATCGTAGCAGTCAGCGTCGCCACTGAACCCTATCACTTCAAGGTCAGGGTTCGCCAATTTTATGGCAGTAGCCACAGGTAGTACTCTTCCATGTAGACCATGAAAGCCGTTCACGTTTAGGTAGTCAACTATTTTTCCATGACAGCCTATGCCGGTAACGATGACTACGTTTTCTCTTTCTAGGCCCAATTCCACCAGTGCATCCTTGAAGGCGCTGAGAATCCCGAAGTTGCCGCAGCCTGGGCACCATGTGATTTTTTGAGCGGTTTTCAAGCCGTTCTGCGTTGCCGTCTTAGAGCGCCTCCTTGATCTTGTTGGTCAAATCAGCCGGGTTAAACGGTCTGCCGTCATATTTCAAAATCCTAACGTCAACGCCTCTTAGGGTATGCTCTCGCACGAGGCTTGAAAGCTGAGAAGTAATATTGTTTTCAACTGCTATGATTTTCGTCGATTGGTTCACGACTTTCTGGACTCGGCTAGTTGGAAAAGGCTGTAAATACACGATCTGCAGGTAATTCACTACGATGCTTTCATTTCTGAGCAGTTTCACTGCCTCCATTAGAGGACCTTTGGTTGAACCCCATGAAACGATTGTTGCTGTTGCTTGTTCAGGTCCGTAGAGCTTGGTTGTTTCAATGTTTCGTTCTTCAAGCTCCCTTGCAAGAAAGGCCGATTTTCTCCTCCTCTTCTCGTTCATGTTCGCCGTTATGTGTGGGTCTTCGCTTGTGAATCCATATTCACTGTGTTCGTCACCTGTCACTCGGACTATTGCATTCTTCGTTGATGGAATCGCTCTTGGAGACACTCCTGTTTCTGTGAATCTGAACCTTCTGTACTCCTCTGAGTCTTCATACTGCTCTGTGATCAGGTTTCCTCGCTCAATCTTCACTCTTCCAGTGTCGAATGTCCCAACAGATCGCTCACTCTCTACTAGATACTTGTCGGTCAGAATGATAACAGGAAGCTGATACTTCTCAGCCCAATTGAAAGCCCACATCGTTTCGTAGAAGCACTCTTCAATATCTCCCGGCGCTATGACGATTCTTGGAAACTCTCCCTGTCCAGCATGAAGCACAAACCGCAAATCTCCTTGGGCCGTGTAGGTTGGCAGACCGGTGCTTGGCCCGGTTCTCTGCCCAACCATAATGACGATCGGCGTCTCAGTCATACCTGCCAATCCTAGTCCTTCAGTCATCAAACAGAACCCGCCACCTGAAGTGGCTGTCATCGCTCGAACTCCTGCATAGGCTGCGCCTGCCGCCATGTTTACTGCCGCTATTTCGCCTTCAGGTTGGATGAAAATCATCTGCTGCAGTCTTTCGTTTTCCGCCATAAAATGAAGCAGACCCGTCGTCGGAGTCATTGGATAACACGCGAAGAACTTGCATCCCGCCCTTATTGCACCAAGCCCCACAGCCTCGTTTCCGCTTAGGAATATTCTACGCTGGTTGTCGGCGTCAGTCCTTTTCAGTCGATACGTAAAATCGTTTTGAAAGTTGTCTCTAACGTACTTGTAGCCTGTTTCGACGGCGTTCGCATTTGATTCTGCAACTTCAGTTTTGAACGTGTCCCTTAAAACCTGTTCAAGCAGGGTCAAGTCATAGTCAACGATGGCAATGGCGGCTCCCAAAGCCACAGTGTTCCTCATTATTAGTTCTTCTTTCAACTCTTCTTTAACGATTTTTTTCAGAGGAACTGGATACAGCTTCAAGTCTTGCCTGTCAAGCTTCTCAGATACAGAGATCAAGTCGTCTCGATCGTAGACTATGCCTCCATTCGGGACAAGCTCATCTTTATGCAGTGTTACGGTTTCAGCGTTTAAGGCAATCAGCAAGGCTATTGAATCTGGATGGCAGTAAACCTCCTCAGTTGACACCTTCACAACGTAGAAGTTGTGCCCTCCTCTGATGAGCGATTGGTAGTCGTTCGTACCAAAAACATTGAGACCTCCTCTCATGCATGCCTTAGCGAACAGCGAACCAGAGCGGCTAACTCCTGCTCCTGCCTCACCACCGATCAAGAAGGAAAAATCATTAGTCTTCATGCAGAATCTCCAATCAAGAGAATGGCTGCTTTGCTTATAAAAAATGTTCTTCAACTTGAACGTCCGAAAGATAGCGGTCTTTTTGATCAACTTTGACCTGTGAGGGTCCTAAATAACTGCTGGCAGACTTGCTTCCGGTTCGAGAACCTTGGGCTTTGTCTTTTATTGATTCAATCGAAGATTGTTCCATAATTATTAAATAATGCGGTTAGATCATTATTCTATAGAGGAGGGGCATTTTGAAGAAAAAATCAGTCATGATTCTTTTGGTTATGATTCTTCTTGCAGCTTTTTCCTCCGCAGCGGGTTATGAACCTTGGCCACCTTCTACCAAGATATTTGTGAATCCCGTCGAAACCACTGGTTCTTACGGAGAAACGTTCGAACTCAAAATAGACATTTCCAATGCTGCGCACGTCAACGCTTGGGAGATATATCTCCGCTTTGACCCAAGCATCCTAACTGTGAGCAATTATGAGTCTGGGGGGTTCCTAAGCAGAGCTGGGCCTGCATATCCATTGGTGTTTTCGAATCAGAGCATTATGGGTTATATTCAGACTGGAGAATTGTTGCAGGACCTAAGTGAGACAGAAGGAAATGGCACGCTGATAATATTGAGCTTTACAGTGGTCGGGGGCGGAGATTGCGATCTGGCTCTATTCAACACTGCATTGTATGATCATGTCTTAAGCCCTCTTACTCACTCTACTGAAGATGGCACATTCAGCTCACCGATCGTGACAAATGGAATCGCCTACACCAGAGCTGACGGTTCAGTTGACCCATCAAACGCGTCAATACAGCGAAACGGAGACACGTACACTTTGACTGATAATATTGCAGTTGACTCTGACCATGATGGAATTATCGTAGAAAGAAACAACATGACATTGAACGGAGCTGGCTTCACTATTCAGGGAAATGGGACCCGAAAGGGAATACTACTAAAAGGCAAATACAACGTCACGATCCAGAATGTCACAGCTAAAGCGTTCGAGCAGGGCATAGCTTTCTTTTCTTCAAACAGCAACACGTTGATTGGGAACAGCATAACAAACTGCTCTTGCGGCGTCTTGCTCAATAGATCTTCGAACATCACATTGAATGGGAGCAACATAACCGAAAACAACTGGATCGGCGTACGTGTTTACTTCACTTCAGGCAGTGTGCTGGAACGAAACAACATAGCGGGAAACAACAACGGAATATTGCTTGAAGCGTCTGGAACCAACGGTCTGTGGGAAAACAACATAACAGCCAGCAATGGATATGGCATTGGGCTCATTCGATCTTTCAATAACGTCATTCTTGGTAACAGCATGACGGCAAACGTCTACGATGGCATCTATCTTGTTAGCTCTTCGAACAATACAATAGATGAAAACAACATTATGGCAACTACGCACGATTGCATCTTTCTATATGCCAGTTCAAATAACACCGTTAAGGGAAACTACTTAACCGACTGCGAATTTGGCATCGTTCTCCAAGCCAGTTCAGACAACAACATATTTAGAAACAACATAGCAACTAGCAGAAACAGTGCCATTACTCTCGATTCTTCCATGAACAATACCGTGACAGAAAACGAGTTGACATCAAGCTCCTGGGTGGGCATCTATCTCTATTCTTCCTCAAACAATACCATGATTGCAAACAACATGACAGCGAACGGAGGTGGCATCTATGTCGATATGTCTTCGAACAACAGCATTCACGGGAACAGCATGTCGAGGAACGATTTTGGCATAGAGTTCTACAAGTCTCTTTATAACCGCTTATGTGAAAACGACATCGCCGAGAATCAGTTTTTCGGCATCAGTTTCTACGAGTCCTCTAGTAACAAAGCACTTGGCAACAACGTAACAGGCAACACCTATGGCATCGGGCTTTCTCTGTGTACGAGCAACATCATAGGAGAAAACAACATAGGAATGAACACTAATTTCGGCATCGGTATCTCTGAGTCTTCCAAGAATGTGATCTCTAACAACAACTTCTTGAGCAATTATAAGCAAGTGGAGTTATGGTCCACTGAGTTGGCTAATGTCTGGGATGACGGCTATGTTTCTGGGGGAAACTTCTGGAGCGACTACTCTGGCGTTGACGCTGATGGGGATGGCATAGGCGACATCCCGTATTCTATCGGCGTCAACAACACTGACCATTATCCCCTTATGGCCCCATTTTCGAAAAATGATACATCTGTGATTCCCGTCGCGGAGTTTATCTATTCTCCTCTAGATGTGATCGCGGGACAGACAACTGTCATCTTTGATGCTACTTATAGCCAATGCATAAATGGAACTATCATACGCTACTTCTGGGATTTCGGTGACGGAAGAACAGCCATAGGAAAAGTTGCCAATCACACTTACGATTCCTACGGCGATTATGAAGTGACGTTGACCGTAGTCAGTAATAGTCGCTTATCAAGCAGCCAAACCCAGTCGATCAATGTGAAAGAAAGTCCAGTCGCCAACTTCACATGCTTGCCAGACTCGAACCTTTCTGTGGGACAATCGATCGTATTTGACGCATCAGGCTCGAATCCCAGGGGCGGAGCGATCACAACCTACGTATGGGATTTTGGCGACGGCAACATAACCTCAACAGTTGAGCCAGTCATTATTCATACTTACACGTTTCCAGAACCTTTCAACATTACCCTTAGGGTCTTAGACAGTGAAGGTTTGAACTCTTCCTCTTCTCAGATAAGAACTGTGAGAATGCCAACATTTCTTTCAGTTTCCACAAACCCTCCGTCCTCGCTCACAGGATTTTCGGTAAACGTCACGGGAGAGCTTCATGATCTGTATGGAAATGGCCTGAAAGATGAAACAGTGGTTCTGTACTACACCTTCGCTGGAATCAGCACTTGGACGCCAATAACATCAGTGAACACTGATGGTCTGGGGCACTACATCGCCATTTGGTTCCCTCCAGCAGCGGGCTCGTTCACGATAAAGACTGAGTGGAACGGAAACTCAACTCATTTCGGCTCAAGCAGTAATGTAACCTTGAGCATTCTTGTTCACAACAATCAATTCGTGTTCTCGGTCGAATCCAATTCCACGATTGATGGACTCGCTTTCAACACAACAAACTGGGAACTTGGCTTCACAGCCGCAGGTCCTAACGGAACTGAAGGCTATGCGAAAATCACTGTTTCGAAACTGCTCGTAGCGAACATCTCAAACGTCGAAGTGCTTATTGATGAAAACGAATGCGACTACGTTGTCACTTCGAAAGACGATTCGTGGCTTTTGACTTTCAACTATGTGCACAGCAGTCATCGAATCATAGTAGACCTCGACACCACAGTAGTTGCTGATCATCTCTCACTTCACATCCTCATCCTATTGATGACAGCCATGCAATTCGCAATTTCTGTCTTGAAGAGAGAGCGGCTGAAGCAAAGACTCGTCTAACCATATTACTCGCGTCAAGTTGTTCCAAGTCGGATCAGACAAAACCTGCAGACTCGCATCGAAACAGAAAGCTTTATTCTCTTTTTTTGTGTAACCTTGTTAGAGGAGGTTCTATGAAAACCAAACCTGACAGGACATTGGACTGTCTTGGTCTGTACTGTCCCGAACCAGTCTTCAAGACGCGCATGGAACTGGACGAGTTGAAGGTTGGAGAAGTCTTGGAGGTTTTGGCAGATGATCCGGCGGCGGAGTCGGACATACGAAGCTTGGTGAAGAATCTGGAACAGGAGTTGCTGGGAGTGACGAAGGAAGGAAGTGCCGTTCGGGTTCTGATCAGGAAGGTAAAGTAAAATCATGGAGGTTTTGAAAATGGCAGAAAAGAAAAAGATGCTCTATATCCAAACAAGTGGAGTTGATGCTCCGGAACGAGCTTATGCACCATTCATCCTTGCCACAACAGCAGCAATGATGAATATTGAAGCAACAGTCTATTTCCTCATAAAAGGCGTAACGCTAGTCAAAAAAGGCGAAGCCGAAAAGATCAAACTGGGCAGTTTTCCATCACTTAAAGAAGTAATGAATCAAGCAGTAAAGGCTGGAGTGAAGATGCTTGTCTGTGAACAAAGCTGTCAACTGCTGAGCATTCCAAGAGGCGAGTTCACGCCTGAGGCCACAGTAGTTGGAGCGGCAACACTGAATGATTTGGCTCTTGAGGCAGATTCTGTTCTCTGTTTCTGAGTGTGCCCAACTTGTCGAAAGAAAAACGCATCTACATGGATAATGCTGCTGGAAAGCCAGTTGACTCCCAAGCAGTAGAAGCAATGCTGCCCTACATGAAATCATCCTACGGCAACCCGTCATCACTCCACCTATTTGGTCAGGAGGCGAAACGCGCACTCGAAGAGGCACGAATGAAAGTTGCAGAACTGATCGGTGCCGAAAAGAAGGATTCAGTAATCTTCACGTCTGGAGCGACTGAAAGCAATAACTTAGCAATCAAAGGCATCGCATACCGCAATAAAGACCGTGGAACACGCATTCTGACGTCAAGCGTTGAGCACATGTCCGTCGTTAACCCATGCAAATACCTAGGAACAAAAGGATTTGAGACCGTTTTTCTCTCAGTCGACAAATACGGTTTTGTGGATCTTGAAAGCTTGGAGAAAGAACTAAACGACAAGACAGTTCTCGTCACCATAGTTTATGCGAACAGCGAGATCGGCACAATCGAACCCGTAAAAGAAATCAGCAAGAGAGTGCACAGCAAGGGCGCTATCTTGCATGTTGATGCAACGGCTGCCTGCGGACAAATCCCAATAAGCGTCAAGGAGGAAGGCATAGATTTGCTTACGATTTCCTCTAACGACATATACGGTCCCAAAGGCGTTGGCGCACTCTACGTAGGAGAAGGCATACGGCTGGAGCCACTGGTTCATGGTGGAGGACAGGAACGAGGCTTAAGATCGGGAACAGAGAATCTTCCCGGCATAGTCGGTTTCGGAAAAGCTGCGGAAATAGCCAAGAGAGGACTGCCTTCTGAAAGCAAGCGATTGACTAAGCTGAGAGACAGGTTTATAGGTGGTTTGCTCAAGCCTATTCCATATTCATTTCTGAACGGTCATCCGACGCTGCGGTTGCCTGACAACGTATCCGTTCGATACAGTTTCATAGAGGGCGAGTCAATGCTGCTAAGCCTAGGCATGATGGGCGTGTATGCTTCCTCAGGTTCTGCTTGTACAGCCAAGACATTGGAGCCTTCGCACGTATTGTTGGCGATTGGGCTTAAGCATGAGGAGGCACATGGCTCTTTGATGTTTACGTTAGGCAAGCAAACTACTGAGGAAGATGTCGACTATGCGATAAGCTTAATGCCCAGCATCGTCAAGAGGTTGAGAGAGATATCGCCGTTAACGCCCAAGGAGTTGCCTAAGTAATGTATACTGAGAAAGTCATGGATCACTTCAGGAACCCGCGCAACATGGGTGAAATCTCCGACGCGGACGGAGTGGGCACGGTTGGCAATCCAGTGTGCGGAGACTTGATGACTATTTATATTAAGGTCAAGGACAATCGCTTGGAGGACATAAAGTTCAAGACTTTCGGATGCGGCTCTGCGATCGCAACAAGCAGTATGATAACTGAGCTGGCCAAAGGGAAAACGCTGGAAGAAGGATTGCAGATCACGCGCGCGAACGTAGCGGATTCTCTAGGTGGTCTGCCAGCTGTTAAGATGCACTGCTCCAACCTTGCAGCAGACGCGCTTCACGCCGCGATTGAAGACTATTACAAGAAGCAGAAGGCGACTAGAGAGGTGAAAAAGTGAAGCCAGAATTTGTTCGATGCGAGTTCTGCAAGGCTGAAATCCCTTCAGAAGCATGCAAGCTTGCCGCTCACAGCACTGTTATTGGTGGCAAGGAATACCTCTTCTGTTGCGAAAAGTGCGCTGAACGATACAAGCAGAAGAAAGGGAGCAAGAAGTGAAGAGACAGAGTATCCACCGATTCTGGGACATCCAAGATAAGCGTTGGGATTCGTTTTTTAAGTCAGACAAGAAACAAAGACCACGAGAATGCTGCACGACGTTTCAGCGCAAGCCGTGAGAGCGAATTCTTTCTACTAAGTAAGGGGAAAGAGTGGGACTCAGTTTTGGGCTTTCTGTTTTAAGATGGTTGCTGCATTTGCGGAAATTGCTTCGGTAAGATTGTTGGAATCTGAACCCTGAGCATGAATGGAATTCTGTGCAATTGGCTTTGGGCCTGATCAGGATCGGCTGTGTTCTAGGCTGTTCTCTTTGCTCCACAGCGTGGGCAACTAGTGTCCGTCTGTGGCATCAGCGCTCCGCAGTATTTGCATGGTATCATTACAACTTCTTTGATTATTTCTTTTTCCTTAATTACTGGGGAGGCGCTCGGCGGGGCCACTTGGATCTCGGCTATTCGGCTTGTTACGTCTGGTCTTCCGTCAATCCCTACTACTCCCTTGATGGTCCACGTGACTTTTCTGTCAATGCTTTGATAGGTGGGTCTTGCGGTTGATGGAATGTTAACGCTTACGGGGAAGTCCTTCGTTCCTGTTGTTATGTGGATTGGACCTGTTATGGGCGGTTTGGCAGCGAAGATCGTCGCTGATTCTCGAACTTCTCTGTCCACCTCGCGGCGGAGATCTGGGTCATACACGCGCTTCGTGACTTTTGCTTCTTCGGTGCACTGGATTTCGCATCTTATCTCAGTGGCATCGAATTCTTCGTTTGAGGAAACTTGTAACGTGCCCTCAAGGTTTTGTCCTGCAGTCACGCCATACTGGTTCAGTTTGAATACTGCGCTCGCGTTGGGCGGTGTCAGTTTGTCTTTGAGCTTCTTGAAGAACGACATTCGATCACCTTTTAAAGCGCGTCTGATTGTCTCTTTTGCTATCTCACTATATATAAGAACGACTGCGTTCGGCGTGTTACACAAATACTATTGCGTTTTGTCGCCGTTGGCAGGAACGTCGTCAGATTGTTTGTGATGTTGGCCCTACGTTTACGAAAGCGTAAAAAGGCTGGAGGCTTGACTTTAGAAGATGAGTGGGAAATCCATGGTTTCGGTCTCTGCCGAATCTGCACTTGTTAGACCAGTTCCCGATTCGTACAAGAATTGCTTAAGGACCAATGCTGAGGCGATTGATGTTGAGCAGGCAAAGGCTCAGCACAGAAACTACTGCAAAACTCTGCAGGCTCTTGGTCTCAGGCTCTTATGGGTAAGGCGTGATGATTCGCTTCCTGATAGCTGTTTTGTTGAAGACACAGCCTTCATAGTCGATGAGACTGCGGTAATCTGCAACATGCGTGTGGAATCGCGAGCCCCTGAAGTAGTTGAGACTGCTAAGACCTTGGAGAAGCTTAAGCGAATGGTATACATTGCTAAGCCGGGGACGATTGACGGAGGCGATGTTCTTAAAGCTGAAAATAGGGTGTTCGTCGGACTCACGGCTCGCACTAATCTGAAGGCCATAGATCAGATTAGGAGCATCTTGAAAGACAGCAGCCTGAAGGTGGTTCCCGTGAAAGTGCGAAACGTGCTTCATTTGAAATCAGCGTGCACCTACCTCGGAAACGATTATGTGATACTCTCAAAAGGGAACTTTGACATAAGGGTTCTATCTGGTCTGAACACGATCGTAGTTCCAAAAGGAGAGGAATATGCTGCGGACTGTCTCGCCGTAAATGGAACGGTTTTGATGGCGCAGGGTCATTCTAAGACGAGAAAGCTCATAGAGGATGAGGGCTTTTCAATTGTCGAACTAGATATGTCAGAATTTAGAAAGGGAGATGGCGCTCTGACTTGCTTGTCCATAATATTGTGATGGCCTGAGGATTCAAAAGCATGAAGAAATAGCAAAATCGGAAACGCCCAGCAAGGGTCCTCTTTATCTGACGCAGATTCGTTAGTGCAGCTCTGGAGTTCATGGAGAGAAACATGTGCGTAAGTTTCATATTGTGCCTTCTTAGACTTCTTCCATATGGTTGAAGTGATCGAGTTCCTGTTTTCTGGGATACTTCTCGGTCTGGCTCAAGGGCTGTCGCCTGGGCCTCTTATTGCTTTGATATTTTCTGAGACTCTGAAGTATGGGAAGAAGGAGGGTATTAAGATAGCAGTTTCGCCTTTGATCACTGATTCACTTATTGTTCTGCTCACGCTGGCGATATTGGCAAGCTTCGCGCAATACAGTCTTTTTATTGGAGTGATCTCTCTGTTTGGTGCGTGCTATTTGATCTATTTAGGCGTCGAGAACTTAAGAGTCAAGACCGATAGACTTGAAGTCAATGTTGAAAAGAAAGATGCGCTACGACGGGGCATTATTGCGAATCTGCTGAGTCCGCACCCTTATCTGTTTTGGCTTTCCATCGGCAGCCCAACTATTCTCGAAAGCACGCGGATTCACATTTCAGCCACAGTTCTCTTCATTGCAGGTTTCTACGTAACGCTGATAGGATCAAAAACAGCCGTTGCCCTGATCGTAGATAAGTCCAAAAGCATCTTGAAAAGCAAGTACTACGTCTACGTTATCCGTGCTCTAGGCATCTTATTGATCGTTTTTGCGTTGACATTGGTGACAGAGTCGCTGAGACTTATCACGACCGCTGGGATTTGAACTCGGGCCTCAGTGGGAGCATCTCACGCGCAACGCTCATTCTCTTATCTACATATAGATTAAAGGCTAAGAGATAGATGCAAACCCTAATCATGTGCGTGCATGTCAGATTCGTGATTTCTTCTATCTTGCTTTGAATCTGGCGCGGGCGCAATCAGCTTGAAGAAGTCGCGTTCAGTCAATATGCCGACCAGCTTCTCATCCTCAACAACTAGCAGCGCACCCACTTTTCCTTCTTTCATAGTCCTTGCCGCTTCATGTACGTCAGCATTCGGGGAGATTGACACTAGTTTCCTCGTACATATCTGCAATGCCGGAGTCTGAAGAACTTGAAGGATATTTCCGGAGCGCAGGAGTTGGAAAACCTCGCCTGATCCGAAAAACCTAACGATATCCATGGCGGTGACGATGCCTACAAGTCTGCCCTGAGAAACAAGGGGCAGACGGCGAAAGCTCTTCTCTATCATTTCTTTCTCAGCTTCGATAATCGTTGTTCCAGAGGCGGCGGTGATCACTTTCTCCGTCATCAAAGCTGCAACCTTGATTTCTCTGGTTTTCCCCTCGAAGACGCTCAGCAAGTCTCTCTCAGTGACTATTGCCAATATCTTGTTTGCGCGATCTATGACTGGTAGCCCGCCTACTCCGTGTTGCTTCATAAGCTTAATCGCTTGGTTTATGGTGGCAACATTTCGGACTGCAGGCGCGTTTGGCCGCATAATGGATTTGACTGGTTCATTTATCGCTTTGAAGAAGGAGCCATTGAAGTTCCGTTGAATGATTTGGAATTTTCCGCCCCCTCCTAAGTAATCTACAATGTCAGTGCTCGTCACTATTCCTTGAAGTGTATTCGCTCTCGGATCCACGATGGGTATGCGGCGGAAACCTTCTCGTGCCATAATGTGAACAACGTCATAAACAGAAGTCGTGAGTGAGGCAGTGACGACTGGACGCTTGGCAATCGTCATAATTTCTCCTTCGCCGCCAAAATGTTCAGGCCTTAATCTTGCCAATCGACAATCCCTCCTTTTCGCCTCAAACGTTGACTTCTTTGTCTAATTGGATCTGACTTCACCTGTAAGCCTCAAGCAACTGGTTCTATATTGGCTGGACCTGATATAAATCCACGCACGCGCGATTTCCACAAGAGGCTAACGCGTTGGTTGCAGCCCACTTGACAGTGGAGATGTCTGCCCCACGACCCTCACTCACAAGTCCGATTTGCTTCAGGGTGGCTGACTTCAACATTGAAGATTGGAAAGTCGCTTCCACAAAAAAAATCAGTGACGCACAGGAGCAGGCTTGCAGTCTGTGTGAAACTCGCTAGATAGAGGCAAAGAACAACCTGTTCTTCCCAACTCGGAGTCCCATGTTGCCCCAACATGCTTTTGGAACAACAAAGATTCCACAGCTGTTGTTCCAACAGAGAGAAAAACGAAAAACCCGACAACGACCGACAGAAAACCCATAGCAACAGCAGATGCTAACCTCAGCACATCAAATCCGAAAACACAATAGACCTCACAAACGAATGCTGGAACAGGCATGCGTGCTATGGATTTGAGAGGCGACGTCCTCATCAGTCTTGGTATGCACAGCGAGCATTCTAGTTCTCTAGACTTTGGCATTTTGGGCAGATGAAGCTGCTTGTGGAGCCAGTCTTGACCTTCTCTATTGCTGTTTGGCAAACTGGGCAGGGCTGACCCGGCTTGTAGGCTATTCTGTATTGATTCTTGCCGTAGCCTCCGTATTTGCCGTAGAAATCCTTTTCATAGGCTAAGCCTCCGAGCCTGATGCTCTCTCTTAGGATTGATCGCATGGATTCGTAGAGGGCTTCTCTCTCTTTTTCAGTCAACGATTGGATTTTTCGTTTTGGATGTATTCGTGCTTCAAAAAGAGGATCTTGGACGTACACGTTTCCAATGCCTGCTATGTTCTTCTGGTCCAAGAGAAAGCTTTTGATATTTCCACGGTTATCGTCGAGCAATTGCTTGAAATAATCAAGCGTAAATTTCTTATCTAACGGGGAAACGCCAAGCTTTCCAGTTAGCTTGTGCTCTCCAAGTTTGTCCTGCTGAACGAGATGCAGATAGCAGAACCACCAAACACGAATTGTGAAGCCTGTTCCATCATGCAAGATCACCTTCACCTGATATTTCTCGGGAAGCTCATCTTTTGGTTCGAAGTGGATTACATCAGCGCCCATTCCAGGGTTGAACAGAAGGAAATGTCTTGAGCTGAGCTTAATGAAAAGCCATTTGCCTCTATTCTCAACGGATTCAATGGTCTTCCTCACGATAGCTTTTCGAAACACCTTAAGAGGAATGTTCAAGCATTTCGGGTTGTCCACTTCGACTTGAGAGATCCTTTTTCCTGAGATCTCTTTTCCCATTTGCTGGGACAAGACAGTCAGCTCGGGGAGTTCCAAGGTTCGTTCCTCATGCGTGTTTTACGAAATGCTTACGAGGCTAAATTTAACTGTTCTCCTTCTTTTTGATTGTGAAGTCAAGTGCAGAGTGGAAACCGCGACCAGAAGAGATATCCTGCGCAGGCCGCTGTTTTCTGCTTCGATCCGAAGCTTCATCAAAGCACGGTAGCCGCAATCACGAAATGATTCACACTATGTTTTGGGCGATCTTGCAGGTGTCTATTGTTGCGGTACCTATTTATCATGGGCGTTGACATATGCGGCCTTTGCTCAATCGAATGAGAGGGAACACGTGAAGAAGCTACACGTATTGCCACACAGAGTCTGTGAATCCACATGTTACGTTAATGGATTGGAAGATCTTGCAGCTTGGAGAGGAGCGGACTACACCGATTTCCTGCTTTCCGTCGTAGGCGGCATGGCTGGTTTTACCTATCTTCGTTTCAAGAGAGCAGACCCGCCCTGCATGGTGTATTGGGGTGCAAATCCAAAGTACTTGATGAAAGACCTAGCTGGAATCATCGGCTTTGAAGAGACCGTCGTGGAAGGGAAGACATTCAAGAACACGTTTCCCAAGCTTAAAGAGTTCATTGATAATGGTCAACCCGTTATGGCAGGGGCTCTTGACATGTACTATCTTCAGTACTATTCAGATCTCTACAGGAAGCTCCACGTTCCCATTCATTATGTTCTCGTCGTTGGGTATGATGATGAGGAGCGCGTTGTTTTCGTGCATGATTGTAGCCATGAAGGTGTTCAGCAGGTACCGTATGATGCGTTTGAACGATCCATGGACGTCAGTGTGCCGGGAATGAGTAAGAGGAACACTATAAGAGCTTTTGAGCTTCCCAAAGGAATGCCTTCAGAGTTTGAAGTTGCCAAAACGGGTTTTTCCCGCAAAGCCGAACGCTTCTTGAACCCGCCTGTGAAGTTGTTCGGTATTCCTGCAATGCGAAAGCTGGCCAGCGAGATTCTCGAATGGGACAATAAAAAGTGTTTTGAGCACATGGTCACTTATGCGACGACTCCTCCGTTGCTGCCTAAGACTTTCGAAAACAGTCACGGAATGCGGTTTTGGCAAGCAGATGTGCTCAACGTTTTGGGAAGCAAGTACGACTTGAGCATTTGGAAAGAAGCCTCAAGCATGTTCAGACGATCGGGGGAAAAGATAAAAAGACTGTGCGAGGAAGCTTTGAGGCAGAATAAGCATGAAGCCTCGAAAAACTTGCTGGAAATAGCCGATATCGAGGAACAAGCATACAGACTACTTAAGACAGCATAAATCATCTGGCTGGCTCACTGTGTTCATTCAAACGAAGGGCAAAATAGTAGATTTCGCCAACACTTCTACGTCTGCTGCTGTGATGTTTCTTCCGGCGGCGGAGGTGTTGGTTGAGACTCTACTGCTATCGGCTGTTCCTGGGGTATAGCTATGGCCGTAGGCGGCGTCGGGTCGATTGGCGTTTGCACTTCTTCAGGTTGAATTGACACCTTTGTGGGTGATTCTTCCGGCGTTGGTGGCGGTGATTCTTTTGGTGGCGCTGTTGTCGGGGATGATGGTGTTCTTCTTCTGTAGATCATTAACGCTGAAAGTGTTGCGCCGATGGCTGCAACGATAGCAAAGATCGTTGCGATGCTGTTTTGAGAACCCGAGTTTCCAGTTTGAAGCTTGACTGTCCCAAGATCACTAGAGACCGTGGCCATGTCACCGTCGATTGAGGTCACTCTAGCGTGGATTGAGTCTATGCTCGTTTTCAAGTTTCCAAGATCGGATTTTATGGTAGCTACTTTTCCGTCGATGCTGGCAAGAGTGGCGTTGATTGTTCTAACGTCTGTTTTTAGGATTCCGATGTTAGACTGAACTGTTGCGACTTTTCCGTCTATGCTTACGAGTGTCGCGTTAATTGTCTCAATGCCGGTCTTCAGGACTCCTATGTCAGACTGCACAGTGGCGACTTTTCCGTCAATGTCGACAAGTTTCGCATCAATAGCGGTCAAGTTGGCCTTTATCGTGTCTAGGCCAGGTACCAGTATCGTTCCGATGTTATTGTCTATGTTGAGAAGCTGTGCGTTCTGAGCAGTCAGAGTTGGGCTCAAAAGGAAGGTGCCTGATGCTGTCCCCGAAGCTTGAGTAAGAAGAGTCTGGTAGCTTGCTTGGGCGAGCAGAGCGTAGGTTCCCAACGGCGCCAGGTTTTGAATCGCATATGGAATTCTGTAGAATCCTGTTGAGATTCGCGTAACTCCCGTCAGCAAGTCTTCTTCGGAGCTGCCATTCAGGAAGTAAAGGGTTGCCTTGTCAATATTCACATCGACAAGCTTTCCCATAAGCGCTGTTTTCAAATAGAACTCTGCTATTTCTCCCCTGAAATGTACAGACCCCACTTGTACTTGCGCATCCAGAGGTATCTTTTCGAAAACCGTCAGAGAGGCGGAAGCTACTTTCTTGAGGTCTGAAGATGACTGGCTGAGCGCTTGGAAAGCTGCTACATTGTACACTCCCGGGTTAGTGATTGGAACGACGAAAGAGTATTCAAAGGAACCGTTCACTTGAGGCATTAGATTTTCAGATGCCCACATCAAGTCAACGAGATTTGTCGTCATTATGTCTTCTAGGTATAGTATGACTGGAGAGTATGGTTGAAAACCTGCGCCTTTGGCGGTGATGATGGATGATCCAGTGGTTCTATCCGGCGTCAGTGTGAGAATTGGCGATGCCACTGTGAACGGAGTAGTAGCAGCGTTGCCTGTAGCATCGATAACGGAGACTGAGTACGTGCCATTGGGCACGTTTGGAACAAAGAAGGGCATGCTGAATGAGCCTTGCGCTGACGTCATGCACGTAGGGTAGAGCGTTATGTTGGTGGTACCGAAATATGCCGTGGCGTTCACTGCAGGTGAGAAACCGTGGCCGTTCAGAAAAACGAGGTCTGATGTGTTGCCACTTGTTGGTCGAAGCGTGATTTGTGGAAGGATGTTGAATGGAGCTGATGCCGTGTTTCCCCATGCGTCATTTGCTACGACATCGCGTGTCCCGTTAGGCGTCGAAGGAACGTATAAGCTGGCTTCAAATGATCCTGTGCCATCTGTACGAGGCGTGGGAAAGGGCGTCACATCCGTTCCGTCGAACATTATTCCAATGTCGCTATTGCCTATGAAACCATTGCCTCGGACAGCAACTTTGTCTTCAAATGATCCCTCAGTAGGAGTCAACAAGATTCTGGGTTCCACAGTAAGGAACTCCGATGCGGTATCGCCTGATGCCAGATCCACGGCCACTATTGAATAAGTGCCATAAGGAATAGCTGGCACCGCAAGGTTAATGGAATAGCCTCCAGTTTCATTCGTTTTTGTTGATGTTAGAAACAGGTTTCCAAACAAATACAGCCCAACTTCACCATTCTCAGTTGCGTTGAGTCCGGCGATTGTCACGATGCTGCCGACTGAGCCATGGTCAGGCGAAATGCTTATAGTGATTGGACTTGCATGTGCAAGTGGTACCTGTAAGAATGCGATTGCTGCAAGAACAATCGTTATGAGAGCTTGACCTAATACTCTTGTATAGGCAACTGAGCGTTTAGACATTATGCTACTTCCTCTTCATTCGAGAGACAAAGACTCAATGATGGTTAATGTCAGTTTAAAGTCCTTATGAATACTGAATTAATATTACAGGTTCTTGAAGAAGTCCGCGCGAATATCTGATGAAATTCGCAACGTTTGCGATCGGATCACTATGATCCGCTTTGGCCTATCAAAGCAGAGAAATCGTGAGCTAATTCGTTGTCCCGCTTTAGGCTCAAGAAGCCTGTCAATTACGTTCACAAACGATGTTGTGTTTCAGTATGGTGTCTGAATGTTCGCGCACACTGGACGCACTGTGGTGGGACCATAGGTTAGAGCCCACGTTTGAACCCACGGACATGTGGAGATGTTTCCCGTAACTCCCCCATTTTTCCTAACTCATGGAGTTCTAATGGGTGAAAAGTTTCTTAAGCGTTCGTAGTGTAATATTGTTAATAGCAAGTATTGTTCCGTGGAGATTAATGTATGCCTTCATTGAAAAAGAAGAATGTTCAAAAGAAGAAAAAGCATTCAGACAAAGTTGGGAAATAACCCGAATTTCATATTTTGTGCTCATGCTGATCTTTGTCGTTCATCTGCTGCGCCGTTAACGAGGTTAACCTATTCAGAAAACGGAAGATGGCAACCGCAGGCTTAAAAAACGATGACGATGACGCCGCTGGTAGAACTTGAACCCTCTTATAAGTGGAGATGTCTCCCGCGATCTCCCTTTTTTCTCTTTGCAGTAGTATAGTTCGGTCACTCAACACTAAGCTGGCGATATCATGCACAGTCCCCAGAAACCCTAAAAACAAATAATCCCAGAATTCAGCTAAAAGCAGAAAACAAACCACAATCAAGCTTAATCAAGCTAAAGAAGACTCCCCCACGTTCCACGAAACAGTTAAACTAGAGATGACATGTTCACCCTCTTGATACGTTGTTAGGTAAATCTGAATCATGGAGCTATCTGTGGCTTAATGCGTCTTCAACGAGCTTTCTGCAATTCGGACATAGTTTTGGCAAAATCTTCTCTATGGCTTGCACTTTTCTCTTATACTTCATTAATCCAATAATTTGTCCTTCAGACGAATACATGCGATTCACCTCTTTCTTGTTTGGTCACGTAAGCTTTTCAATTCATGAAAATGCCAATAATAGTAAGTACAGCACCAGAGCCAATAAGATAGATTGGGAGACTTGCTGGAATTATGCTTGGAAGCCTTTTTTTCTTGTCCATAATCAAAAACACGATACCGAGAATAAATAAAGGAATTCCCACTATCATAAATCCATAGTTAGCCATTTAATTGCCTCAATGTAGCGTTGATTGTTTCTCCTATTAAAACTTGTTTTCCTTGTCTATCGACAGCATTGTTTCGACTGCTTCACGAATATAATCTTGGACTGCTATTCCTTTCTTTTCAAGCTTACGTAGTTTCTTCATGGTTGATTTGGGTAAGCGTATTACTAGCTCTTCGCATTCTTCAGTTTTCATACTCATACCGTGTTGATTCTAGCATAAAAGCCTTAAGGTGTTGATGATAGAGTATCGTTCATATCAAGAATCTTGTTATGAGACACTCAAGAGAGTCGAATACATGCCTAAACCTAGACTTCAGATAACGATAAGAAAGGACCTTAAAGAATGGCTTGACGCTCAGATCAAGGAATTACGATTTGCTGATTATAGCCATGCTGTAGAAGTTGCTGTTTTGGAACTGAAGAAGAAAATAGAGAAGGAAAAGAAAGAGTAGCTCTGTCGAATCGCTAGGTTCAATCTTCCTGAGTTTGCTGTGTTATCAAGAGCAGTAGACTTAAATCGGACATCGTAAATTTGTTTCGGTCTTGTGGAAATCAGAAATGGAACAAAGAGACACGGAACTTCTGAAGATTCAAGCCTATATAGATTTCTGCAATACTGAATTCAGTATTGGAAGTTCATACTCGCTTGGAGTAATAGTGGCTTATGTCATATCCGTCATGGTTCTATATCTTCAGCACAGCATTGATCAGACAACATACTACGTTCTTTTGGCTCTGGGTACGATTGTGTTCGTTCCGTTAGTGATATACGTATATCGAATTTACTCAAAAAGGCTGAGTCGAGTTGACAAACTAATCGAGAAGCTGAACAAGGGCGAACCGATACCGTCAATTAGAGACATGATAAAAGAAAAAACTTGGAAAACAGAGAAAGACAGAAAGAAGGAAGAAACTTAGCTTGTTGCCGTGTAGCTTTCAATGCTTTCTAGACGTTTCTCGATTTCCTTCAGAAGCCTTATGATTTCAGCAAGTTGTTTTTCTGTTTTGTCTGTCATAGTCTCACTTCAGCTTTTCACGTTTGCCGAAAGCGAAGGGTCGCTTAAGATTCGTGTGTTTCTCAATGGCTAAGATTCTGTCGTTCAGTTCCGTGAATAGTTGTTCGTGACTCTCTAGCTTGCTCTGCAATACTTCAATGCGTGTCTTCAGATTCTTGTTTTCCTTTTCCAATTCGACTAAAGCGTTTTCTAGAGACTCAATCTTCTTGATGTTGGTTTCAGATTCTTCGATGATTGTGGAGATTCCTGTTATTTTTTGCAGTTTCAAGAATGCAGTTTTAACGTCTATCCCCGTCAAATATGGAAGCATCGCTTTAGAAATTGACTTGCCTACCATCAGTTTAATGACATCTGGATCAATGCTTAGATTCTTCGCTTGACTGATGATCATGTCACGAAAACAATGCCATGTTAGTCTAGAGTTTCCGATTTCGATTTCTGATTCTCTAGCTAAGTCTCTTAGTCTATTGTTAACGGTTTCTTCGTCAACGTGTCCGTGACCATTGGAGTTAAACAAGAATCCATTTTTAGAGGGAAGAGTCTTCAGATACTCTTTCAATAGCGTCACGGTTGTTTGACTGAGGCAAGTCTTAGCAACTTGTTTCTCTTTAGCTGTTATTCTTGTCCACACTATCGGAGCTTCTTGTTCCAGATTTGGCAATTCGGTTCTTTGAATTCCTAGCACATCATTGATTCGCCAACCTAAATCATTGCCGATTGAGACCAGAAGCTTGCTTCTAAGGTCTTTTGCCGTGTGAAACATTGCTCTAACGTGTTCGGGCATCAGAACGAAGTCACCAGTAGAAATGACGGTTTGAGATATTGGAGAACCGTTTCTAAGCACTAATCCCATGTTGTAATAGCGAAAGATTTGCAAAAGTCCTAGAGTGCTAGTTCTTGCCGTGTTGATTCCGTAGGCTTGATTTGGTTTCTTGTTGATTGTGTGAATCGGTTTCATAAGCCATTTGTGGAATTCTTCAAGAAGGTTCTCGTATCGTGACGCTCTGTTTTTCGCGTCAACTAGGTTCTCGTTCGGTCTAGGTGTCAAATCGTCTTTTCGTTCTGCAAGAATCGTTTCGACATCTCTACCGTAGAATTCGATGAAAAGCTCTAGTCCTCTTCGATAGCTCTTCATAGTGCCCTTGCTGAGACTGTCCAGAAATTTCTCCATAGGTCTAACAGTTGTATTTTTCTTATTTTCTATTTTACGACTTTCAAGTTCAGAGTGGATATCAACGTTGTCTTCATTTAAGCAATTACTTAAATGGATATCAACGTTGTTCGGTTTTTCACCCGCAACTTCCATTTTTTACAGCAGAAGAAGGAGGGCGAAGAAGTCATTAAAGGGGAGAGACGCATAACCTCTTGATGACCCTCAGCAAGTCTGCAGGGTGAGTACAGATTTATGTCTGAAACTGAGGAAATCAACTACTGGAAATTGCAGAAAGATGAGCTTATTAGAGAGCTCAATTCGTCAGCAATGGGGCTTGATGACACAGAAGCTGCACGCAGACTTGAGGAATATGGGCTGAACGAGATTCCTTCAATTGAACGCAGAACGTCGTTCAGCATATTCGCAGCTCAGTTCAAGAACCCTCTGGTTTACGTGCTGGTCTTCGCTTCAGCAATAGCTGGTTTCTTAGGGGAAATGCCCGAAGCAATTATCATAGTTGCCATCGTGCTTGCCAATGCTGTGTTGGGCTTCGCTTTAGAGCATAGATCGGAAAGAGCTGTTGATGAGCTTAGAAAGTACCTATCGTACACTGCGATAGTTGTCAGAAGTGGAAAGAAGCTTGTGATTAACACAAGCAAACTGGTGCCTGGAGATGTTGTCCACTTGGCAATAGGTGATGTTGTTCCGGCAGACATCAGACTG
>Ga0315279_10001400_pt1 | contig 40480 bp, 40 predicted proteins | sample YL17G06_20_MG_FD_203694 | JGI IMG/M metagenome (GOLD analysis project Ga0315279, IMG submission 203694) | Sediment microbial communities from Yellowstone Lake, YNP, Wyoming, USA - YL17G06_20 | ecosystem: Environmental > Aquatic > Freshwater > Lake > Sediment | place: USA: Wyoming | collected...
GACAGCAATTCGGCGAGACCACTCTCACCAAACGTCCGAGACGTACGTTACCGCGCTTTCGCGCGAGCCATTCGCCGGGCTCTTGTGTCTCGTCCCCAACCCGCAGAACCCCGTCCTCGTCGAGGCGCCCCAGTTTCAGTCCGACGGGCTCCTAGACTCCCGGAAGGGAGCGGACCATGCCTCTCACCAACTCCACCTCGTCCTCATTCACCGAGTGTCCCGGTTCGCGGTACAGGCGCATCGTCACCTCGGCGCCGAGCGTGCGGAAGACCTCCTGGGTGAGCCGGACTCTCGATTCCGGAATGTGCGGGTCCTGGACGCTGCACCCGAGAAAGACCGGTGTCCCCTCCAGGGACCCGCCGTACTCCCGGGGTGTCCCCTCGGGCCCGATCAGCCCCCCGCTCAGGCCCGCAACGCCTCCGTACCTCCGGGCGTGGCGTGCCGCATATTCGAGAGCGAGACAGGCGCCTTGGGAAAAACCGAGCAGGATGATCCGCTCGGAGGGGATGCCGGTGCGCATCACCTGGTCCACGATGTCTCTCAGTACCGCCATGCCGGAGGAGATCCCCGGTTCATTGCTCTCGAGCGGTGAGAGGAAACTGCGCGGATACCACGCGTGACCGGCGGCCTGGGGTGCGAGGAAGGCAACCGCCGGGTGGGGCAACTCTGCGGACAAGGAGAGGATGTCATCGGCGGATGCGCCCCGGCCGTGCACCATGATCATTGCCGCCTGGGCGCGCTCGAGCGGGACTCCCGCCGCGTGGATGGGCTGTCCCTCGTGGGGGCCGGCAGCCCGTGGTGACGGATTCATTTCTCCTCTCTTGTCGCGGGAGTCGGAAGCCTCAGCGGGGGCAGGTGCCGCTCGATGGCGGGGCGATCCGGCTCGAGCCATGGCGGGAGCTGGAGTCGTGATCCAAGGGCGTCGACCGTTTCATCGACCGAAAAGCCAGGAGGATCCGTCGCGATTTCGAAGAGCACCCCTCCTGGTTCGTGGAAGTAGATGGAATGGAAATAGCGTCTGTCCAGGACCTGGGTGGGGGCCGCCCCCTTCTTTCTGAGCTCCTGACGCCACTCGAGCTGCTCCGCGTCGTTTTTCACCCGCCATGCAATATGGTGGACGGAACCAGCGGACTGGCGCGCCGCCGGGGCCGCAGGATCCTCGATGATGTCGACCAGTCCCCTCCCGGCCCCGCTTCCCGCAACAAAGCGGTGCCTGCGTCCCTCGGTGCCGCCTTCGGTAAAGCCCATGCCCTCCGTGAGAAACGCCGATGTCGGCCCGACCGCCCTGTGGGTGAGAGTGACACCGTGGAACCTCCTGATGGCAAATGGCGCGTCCACGGGACCCTCTGGCCACCCCGCCGCCGTGTCCACCGAGGCGTCTTCGAGAAGCTCCACGACCATGCCGTCCGGGTCTTCAAATGAAATGACTTTCTGGTCGAACCTCGTCTCGGGTCCGAGGAACGAGATCCCCTTTCGGGCAAGTCGTTCGATCCAGAAATCAAGGGAGCCGCCTGGAATCGAGAATGCCACCGACGAGGTCTCGCCGGCGCCCCTCTTCCCCCGTGCCGCGTCACGGAAGGGGAAGAAGGTCAGGATGGTTCCCGGCCGGCCGATCTCGTCTCCATAATAGAGGTGATAGACATCAGGGGCATCGAAGTTGACGGTCTGCTTCACCAGGCGCAACCCCACGAAGCCGGTGTAGAAGTCCACGTTCTGCTGAGGATCGCTCGCCAGTGTCGTGATGTGATGGATTCCCAGAATGCTCATTGTCATCGAAGGTCACAATTCTCCGTCCAATAGTCAAAGACGGCCCTTGTCACGGGCAGTACACGGGGAATCGGGTACGCGATCGCGGAGGCCCTGCTGGACGAAGGCGCGAAGGTGTTTCTCTGTGGGCGAGACGCTTCGTCGGTGAAAAGTGCCGTCGCCCGGCTCGCCGCGCGCGGCGGGAGCGACAGGGTCGATGGCGCCGCGGCCGATGTCAGGCGCTACGAGGACTGCCGGACGGCCGTGGCCCGGGCGGCCGAACGTTTCGGCGGGCTGGACATTCTGGTGAACAATGCAGGTATCGGGATCTTCAAGCCCATCGACCAGCTCACCCTCGAAGAGTGGGCGGCGACCATCGAAACGAACCTCTTCGGAGCGTTCTTCTGCAGCCGGGAGGCGATCCCGCTGATGCGACGGCGCGGCGGCGGCTATATTTTCAATATCTCCAGCCTCGCCGGTGTCAACGCGTTCGCCGGCGGCACTGCCTACAATGCTTCAAAGTTCGGGTTGAACGGTTTCACCGAGGCGATGATGCAGGACGTCCGCCACGACGGCATCCGTGTGAGCACCATCATGCCCGGCAGCGTTGCCACTGATTTCGGGGCAGACCCGGGAACGAAACCCAAAGAATCATGGAAATTGTCCGCGGAGGACATCGCCCGGGCCGTGGTCGATCTCTTCCATTATCCGCCCGGCTCGCTGGCAAGCCGCATCGAGCTCCGCCCGTCCCGGCCGCCGCTGAAGTAGCGCGCCATGGCGCAGTCCCGAGCGCGAGCTTGAAATCGATCCTTCCGGTGGTCAGGATAGGTGATCCACCCCGACTCGAAGGAGGCAGACCATGAGGTTCCACCGATTGGCACGCGTCGTCGTGCAGTGCGCGTTTCTCTTTGCGCTCGCAGGAACCGTTGCCTCGTGCGCAGTCAACAAGGCAGAGCTGGCACGGCGCGTGGAATTGCAGAACGTCGATTTGAAGCTCGTGCCGGACGGAGCCTACGAAGGCACCTACACGATACAGCCCCCGCCTCCGGGTGTGGCCGCAAACAAGACAGTCACTGTTCGGGTCACCGTCGCTGGGGGAAGATATGCGAAGATCGAAATCCTCCAGCCTCCCCGGATTGGCGAGAACAAGGTGTTCAAGTCGCTGATCTCCCGAGTACAGGAAACGCAGAGTCTTTCCATCGACGCCGTGAGCGCGGCGACGATCACGTCGGCGGCCGTCTTGAAGGCGATTCAGGTCGCGGTCAGCCCCCCGGGGGAATGAGGAGCTGCAAAAGGCGGTGCCGTCCATTGTCGCCGATGCGACGCAAATGCACCAGGTTCTCATGAATCTGTGCATCAACGCGAGGGATGCAATGCCGAAAGGCGGCGCCCTCACGATCTCCACCTTCGTGGAAGGCGTCGAAAAGGTTGCGGCGAGGTTCCCGCGCGCATCGGCGTTCCGGTACGTGGTGATCCAGGTGGTGGATACCGGCATGGGAATGGACGCGGAAACACAAAGAAGGATCTTCGAGCCTTTCTTCACGACGAAGGGTGCCGGCAAGGGAACCGGCCTGGGACTTTCTCTCGTCTACTCGATCGTCGAGCGCCACCAAGGGCACATCGATGTGAAGAGCATCTTGAACGGGGGGACGGTGTTTTCGGTTTTCATGCCCATCGAAGAGCGCGCGCCCGGTCCCGAGCAGCTCGTGGATCAGTCATTGGCCCATGTGGCCGGCGGGAAAGAAACCGTCCTGGTGATCGAGGACGAGGAGATGATCAGCGAAATGGTCACGACGATCCTCACGTCGAAAGGGTACTCGGTGTTGACGGCCCGCGACGGTGAGGAAGGCGTCGCCATGTTCATGAGTCACCGAAAAAAAGTCGCCATCGTGCTTTCGGACTTTGGACTGCCGAAATACGGCGGCGAGGAGGTCTTGCATCGTATCAAGGCGGCCGATAGTCACGCAAAGGTGATTCTCTCCAGCGGAGCCCTGGAACCCTTGCGCAGGACGGAATTGCGCGAGGCGGGAGCCGCAGGCTTCCTCCTGAAACCCTATCTCCCGTCGGACGTGGCGCGCATCATCCGCAGCGTCATCGATGCTCCCCCCGGTGGATAGGGGAAGTGAGGCACGATTCCGTCTCTTCTTCCGGGGTCATCTTCGCAGTATCATGGTCCCGGATCAGCACAATGAAGTCAGCCATCACTACACTATGCCTGCTTCTGGTCTCCCTCCACTCTGGAGAAGCGCAGCACAAGTTGATCTATCGTGAGCAGACGGGTCAGCGCGTTGCGCGTGTCGAAGTCTGGGAGGAACGGGATCCCGAAGGCTCTCTCCTGCGATCCGTCATGAGCTATGGTGAGACATATTCCATTCGGAACGACCAGGAAATGGCCACGATGTCTTTCTCCTACGGAAATACGGGTCAGAAGACGTTTTATACCGCAGCCCGTGAAGGCAACTCCATCCGCCTGGAGGGTACACTCAAGGGAAAGCCCTTTTCCCACTTCTCTCGGATCGACGCGAGTCCGCTGTACGAGTCGGTCGAGCGGTCGCTTCAGGCATTCGCAGTATCAGGATCGTCGCAGACGATTTACTTCTGGATCGTCCTCCCCACCGAGGCGCTGGTTTTTCAGCTCATGGCGCATCGTGAAGGCCGCGAGGTCGTGGATGTCGCGGGAACAGAGGTCGATGCCGAAAAGGTCAAGGTGAGTCTGCCGGGAATCGCGTCTCTTCTCTGGAACTCGCTCTACTGGTATCGGCCGTCCGATGGAACCTTCCTGAGGTCCGAGTGCGTGCGCGGCATCGGCATCGTCGGAACGCCGATGACCGTGCTCGAGCTCGTGGACGGCGAAAGGCTCTAGCAGGGGGGCCCGAGGCGGGCGATCCAGGATTCATTCCGCGATCCGCATTCTTCCCTTCCCATATTTCCGGCGGAAGACCAGCATCGAACCCATCATGAGCCCCGTGATCGCGGCTCCTGTCAGCGTCGATACCACGAAATGCGCCGCGCCGATCTCGCCGCGTATCAACGAGTACCTGACGATGAGGTACGTAAGAATCCAGACGAGCACGCTGGAAAGGAGTCCTGAAGAGAACCTCCTCCTGATGATCGACTCGCCGAGATGCCAGAAGCCGTTGAGAGTTCTCTCCATGGCCAGCGACAGGGGGAAGATGATCCACGCGCCGCCGACCGATTCGAAGCTGATGACGGCGATGACGTAGAGGCTCAGAAGCATGGTATTGAATCCAAAAAAGTGCTTCCAACCATAGTCCGGCCAGATGTGAGTCTTCATCTTTTCGACGAACGTCTCGCCGAGGAGGGACTCCTCCAGGATATGAATGACGTACACAGCGAGGTATCCCCAGAAAAGGAGGTTGATGGGGATGACGAGATCCGTCGTTTTCGCGGAAATCACGATGTCCATGCTGAACTGCGCCTCACATTTCGATTCAGACGTTGAATCGATGGTAGCATCCTATCCATACACGTGCAACAGCGCGTTCAGTTCAGCCCATTCCTGGCGAAACACTCCATGTACTTCCTGTCCACTCCCATGATGTGCTTCTGGAGCCAGTCCCTCAGGAAGTTCACGATCTCAATGGTCATGATGAAGCCTTCCCCCTGAGACCGCTGTTTGAGGTCCATCGCCTTCATGCGAAACGCCTCATGGGCCTTCAGGTGTTCATTGATCCCCTCGAACTTGAATCTTCCCATGAGCTCCTCTTCGATTTTGAAGTGAGTTGCAGCATAGTCCACCATCTCTTCGATCGTTGTACGCTGCGCGCCAAGTCCTTTTTTGTCGATCATCTCCCGATACATCGTGTTGATCATAGTCACCAGCCGCTTGTGCTGCTCATCGATTCTCCGCACTTTGACAGTCATGGCATCTGACCAAGCGAAAAACTCTCTTGCAGTCGCCGGCGCGTTCCCGTTCCCGTTGCGCTGGAGCTGCGGGGTTCTCGGGCGGTCCGACGTCTCCAATTTTGCCGTCGTCATTGTGGTGATCAGCCCGATCCTGGCAGGTCCTCCGCTGTCGATCTTAAATTGCGCCGTCAACCGCTGCAGCTCCTGCGCCATCGCGGTCAGCTGGTCGGTTGCTGCCGACATCTCTTCTGCCGACGAGGCCGCCGATCGGGTGAGCTCGTTCACATTCTCGACCGCCTTGGACACCTGTCTGGCGTTGGACGTCTGCTCCTCGGTTGCCGCGGAGATGCTCATGCTCATTTTGTTCACGTTGTTCAGAGCGGAAGCCAGCTGGTGCGTCGCGGAGACCTGGTGGCTCATGGACCCGGAGAGCGCGCCAATCATGTCCTTCACTTTCCGGGAGGCATCGCGAATTTGCTCCATCGCTGTCTGTGATCGAATCGCCGTTTGTACCCCCTCGGTGACGTTTTTCACGCTTTCCTTGATCAGGCCCTCGATCTCCCTGGTGGATGAGGCGCTCCGGTCGGCCAGTTTTGAAACCTCCTCGGCCACCACAGCGAACCCGCGGCCATGCTCTCCCGCGCGCGCCGCCTCGATGGAGGCATTAAGGGCCAGCAAGTTGGTCTGGTCGGCAATGTCGCTGATCACGCTGACGATACCGCCGATCTTCTGCGAGCTCTGGGCGATCAGGTTGATGCCCGAAACCATCTGCTGCACAGCCGTTGCCCCAAGAGTGGCGTTCTCCACCGATTTGTCGGCCAATCCTGAGATCTCCGTGAGGCTGGAGGCACCTTCCGTAATTGAATTCCGCACCTGCGACATGTACGCCGTGCCCTGCTCCACGGCTGAGGCCTGGCTCTGCGCGTTCTCCGCCACCTGGTCCACGGAGGCAGCGAGCTCCTCCACTGAAGCGCTGGTTTCTTCGAGGGAGGAAGCCTGGCTCTGTGAACCCTCGGAGAGTTTCCGGGCGCTTGCCGAGATCTCCTCGCTGGAGGAGGCAACCTGTTCAGAGCTTTCCTGGATGGTTGCCACCATTGCACGCAGCTTCACCGACATGCCATTCAGAGCCTCGGCCAGGATCCCTACCTCGTCCTTCTGCTGAACCGCGAGATGCTGCGTGAGGTCGCTTTCGGTGTCCGCACGCGGTTTCCTCAGCGCGCGCTCAAACAAGAAACGGCTTCCACACTACCTCGCGACCATTGCAGACACAGATACGGACCGCACCGAGTATCACGAACCTGATTGAGCTGTGGCGGGAGGAAATCGTCCCGCTTTTTCACGAAGCATCAACCATCGGGCAGGGGACCGATTCACTTGCGAAGATCCGGCGCAAGCTCCAAAAACTGGCAGCCGAAGAAGAGGTAGATATATTGCTTTCCGGGCTGAGCGCAGACTCAGGGCAGCTCGCCAGCCTTGGACCGATGCTCGGACTGACTCAGCTCGCAAAAGGCGAAATCAGCAGGTCGGATTTTGAAAGACAATGTGCTCATAGGAGTCCTCATGAGCTGGAGGTCTCCGTCCCGCGCCCCGCGGAAGAACCGGGCTGGATCGATACGCAGCTTGCAGTCCTGCTCGACTTTGACCGGGATGCTCCCAAGCTTCTCGCGCGTCAGGCGGCCGCACGAACAACTGCCATGGCTCGTTTGCGCGAAAGGTGTCCTGCGAAACTGGCATCCATACGCCGCTGCATCGACCGATTTGCCAAAACTGCCAGGGAGCGAGAGGACGTCCGCTCCGAATTCGTGAGGGTCTATTGGGTGTTGCGTTCCTTTGTTCAACGTGCCGGAATGTTTACCGGCCTTCACGAAGACGTTTTTTTCTGTCGATCGAAGAGATCCTGGCCGCACTCGGCGGCGACACAAGGTTTCTTCCGCGCATTCCAGCGCGAAAAGCATCCTATGAGCAATATCGATCTCTTCCTGCCTACCCGGTTTTTATTCGCGGGCACTTCGATCCGATTCAATGGGCCGCAGACCCGAATCGCCGAACCGACCTGTTCACTGACGAAGGCACCATGGAAAGCCCGGCAGGCAACACGATCGTCGGTTTTCCCGGTTCCCCGGGCGTTGTGGAAGGCCGCGCCGGGGTGATTCGAGTCGTCGAGGACGGAGATCAGCTGCGCGCCGGCGAAATTCTGGTGACAACCGTGACCAACATAGGTTGGACGCCAATGTTTCCAAGGGCCGCTGCGATCGTCACGGACGTCGGAGCGCCTCTGTCGCATTCCGCAATCGTCGCCCGCGAACTGGGAATCCCGGCGGTGGTCGGTTGCGGGAGCGCAACGATGCGTCTGCGGAACGGCGATCTCCTGCGGGTCGACGGTGCTAAGGGGACCGTGGAGTTGATCTGAGAAGGTTGCCCAGGCCACACCCCCTCAGTAGGCCCGAATCAACTCGAGTTTCCTCTTGTGGCCTTCCTCCTGGGCGATGATCTTCATCAGTGCGTCACGCTGGGCGCTGCCCACCGATCCCTTGAGCGCCGTGTAGAAGTCGATCGATTTCTGCTCCATCGCGGAGCCGAACCTGAGGGTGTTGTCGTTGTCCGAGATCCGCCCCGCGGTGAACATGCTGTCCATCGGCTCGAGGAACTCCTTCTCCAGCAGCGACTGCAGCTCCGCAGTGACAGATCCGCGCGGCGCGCCGCCTCGCGCGCGCAACTGGTCGAGGAAGAAGGCCTTGTGCACCGCCTCTTCGTCGCGCAGGAACTTCAGCTCGCTCTTCACTCGGGGATCTGTCGCGCGCGCGATGAGACGCGCGTAAAAGTCGAATCCTCCCTGCTCGACGATCGCCGCCATCTCGTAGAGATCCTCGATCGGATACCCCGCCAGTGCCCACCTGATTCCCATGACCGTCCTCCCGCCGACGGGAAGGCAAGCTGGCCGCCCCGTCCCCCGCTGTTCAGCTCACCTTCCCCGCGATGGCCTTCTCGATCGCCAGCACTCCCTCGTTTGCATCCTTTCCGAACAGGTCCACACCGTTCCTCCGCGCGAAGTCCTCCGTCACGGGCGCGCCCCCCACGATCGTGATGACCTTGTCGCGCAGCCCGGCTTTCTTCAGCGCATCGATCTGGTCCGGCATTCCCCCCAGCGTGGTAGTGAGCAGCCCGGAGTAGCCGATGACGTCTGGTGCGTGCTTTCGCGCGGCCTCCACGAACTTCTCCGGTGGATTGTCGATCCCGATGTCCACTACCTGGAAACCGTTGCCCTCCAGGAGCGCGCGGACGATGTTCTTGCCGATGTCGTGGAGGTCTCCCTTGATGGTCCCGATGAGCACCATGCCCTTCCTGGAATGATCGGCGCGGCCCGCCAGAAGCGGGGTGATCACCCTCATGGCTTCCTGCATCGCGTTCGCTGCCATGATGAGCTCGGGGAGGAACATGTCTCCGCAGGAGAAGTTTGCGCCCACCGCCCTGATGGCGGGTGTGAGCGCCTCGTCGATGATGCTGCGAGGGTCAATGGAGGCCGTCAGGGCCGCCTCGACACCGGCACGGATCTCCTTCTGTTTCCCCCGGTACACCTGGGAGAACACCTGCTTGAGCTGTGTCGAGGCGATTTCTGCCAGGTAGTCCGACTCCTTCACGGCGACGGTCTTTCGTCCCGCCTTCGCTGGAGCCTCGGCTTTCACCGCTGCGCCGGCCCAGTTCTTCTCATCGTAGACCCCGTACCGGTGAATCGCGTTGAGCATGGAGATGAAATTCTCGTGCGGCACATAATTCACGATGCTGTGGCTGGAGCCGCAGATGTAGCCGCCGCCGGGCTTCAGCGCGTCCATGTGGGCCTTCACGTCCTTCTCCACGTCTGCCGGGGTGCCGTGCGCCAGCGGGAACTCGATGTCGATGTTCCCCGACAGGCAGAGCCGGTCACCGAAACGGCGCTTGATCTCCCGGTAGTCGACCCCGTAGGGATCCATGGGGTTGAGGCAGTCCACCCCGGCCTCCAGAAGCATCGGCACCAGCTCGTCCACGTTTCCGTCGGAGTGGAACATGATCGGCTTGCCCGCGGCGATTGCAGGCTGGTGGATGCGCTGCAGTTTCGGCAGCCACAGCTCCCGCATGAGGGCAGGCGGCAGGAACAAGCCGGTTTTGAAGGCAACGTCGTCCGCGGTCCAGACAAAATCAACCCCATTGCTGACGGCCGCCGTGCAGAACTTCGCACACCACGTCGCGCTCAGGTCCAGGAGGTGATCGAGAAGCTCCCTGTCCTCGTACACCATCTTCATGGTGTCCTCGAGGCCGATCACGAACTCGTACAGCGTCTGGAAGAACGCGCCGAACAGGACGCAGAAGCCGATCTTCGTGCCGGAGCGGTCGAGGGCCTGGCGGTATTCCCTGACGAACACCATCTTGGCCTCGATGTCGGCGTCGTCGGGAAGCACGACGTTCTCCTCGAAGTCCTTGCGGCTCTTGATGCTGCGGTCCGCAATCAGGCCGCCGGGGCTTCCATCGGACTTTCGCTTCTTGAAAGGCGTCCAGATGGCCTCCACGATGATGGCGTCCTGCCCGATGACCCTGCACAGCTCGATGTAATCGGGGGCCTTCATGGGCCGTGCACCCTCTCCCTCAGACACGCCCTTCGCCGGGTCCCCGCCGTAGGAGAGGGTGTTGCCGGCGTGTCGGCCGAGGAGCTTCTGCACGTGCTGGTCCTCGATCAGCACCTCGAAGTTGGGCACCCGGTCGACCTTCTTGCGCTTGAATGCCGCGAGAAGCCGCTGGATGTCCAGTGTGCCGCTGTACGCGTCCAGTTTCATGTTCTCCTCCTGCAGGCCGCGGCGCTCGGTGCCGCGGTTCTCAGTCGAGATGGAACACTTCCTCGATCTCCTCGACATCGGGGCCCACGGTCTTCGGGTCTTTCTTCACGAAGAACCGGTCCATCGCCTTCTGCCATCGCGCATTTGCTTCGGTCCTGCCGAGGATCTCGAACGACCTCGCAGGGTCGTCGGCTTCGAGGTACGCGAAGAGCGTCCCATCCGGACGGAAGAAGATGGAGTAGTTCCGAATACCGCTCTCCCGAATCGCCCTGGCCATGTCGGGCCAAATCTCGTCATGGGCCTTCTTGTACTCCGCCTTGAGCTCCGGCCGTACCTTCATGAGAAACGAATAGCGCTTCATCGGGGTTCTCCTGTTTCTCGAGCGCGTATCCTACCATTTTCTTCCTGAGGGCACGATGGAGAAAGTGACTTAGGTGATAGGGAATCTCGCTGCCGCTCGCCGGGAGCAGTTAGTGCCACTCGGAGGGCGGGTGGCCTGTCTTCTTCTTGAAAAGGTGCGAGAAGTAGTATGGGTCGTCGAACGAGAGCATGTAGGCGATCTCCTTCACGCTGAACTGCCCCTGGTGGAGCAGCTCCTTCGCCCGGCTGATCTTCAGGTCGAGGAAATAGTGGTAGGGGGAAAGCCCGGTGTACTTCTTGAAAATCTGCCGAAACCGGGAATAGCCGAGGCCCAGGGTGCGGGAAAGCCAGCCGATGTCAAGGTGTGTCGCCACGTTGTCCGCCAGGAGAAATTTCGCGCGCTGGACAAGCCGTTCGCCGGCCGAGTCCGGGCTGTGCTGCTGCGTGAGGGTGGCGACATGCGCGAGCAAGTGCGTGATCAGGGAGCCGAGCATCTGCTGGCAGCCGGGAGCCTCGATCCGTGCGCAGTCGAAAATCTCGGTGTAGAGCTCGAGGATGGAATCATGCAGCCCGATCTCCATCACGGGGGTATCCGGCGAGAAGAAGCCGTTCTCTACGAGGCGCGCGGGGTACTCCCCTTTGAACCCCACCCAGTATTCATCCCACCCCGTGTCGCGGTCCGGCATGTACCAGTGCCAGACGTCGGGAAAAAGCATGAAGATGCAGCCGGCGCCGACTCGCCACGTGCGTTCACCCTCCGTCTTGAAGGTTCCCTGACCACGGGTGATATAGATGAGAGCGTATTCGTCGAAGATCCTCCCCATCTCCCATTTGAAGAGGTACTTCGGAGGGTGCGCGCTGGGATCCAGGGGGTAGCGCGGTGCCGTCGGCATCTTCGTAAAACCCACGGTCGAGCAGTAGATCCCCCACCGGACGTCCCGCGTCGTCACGGGCAGGTATTTCGCATATTTCGAGGGTTCAGCGGCCATGAAGAGGCTAGTGTACCCGAGGCGGGGGATTTTGAAAAGTTTGCTGCCACGGAGGTGCCATAGGCACCCGTCGAGGCTGCCAGGAGCATGGCCTCAACTGCCGGAATCTATCAGCTCGTTGAGCCGCCTGCGGTAGTAGCTGAACTCCTCCCAGTGAACCTCCGGGGGGATCAGGTGATCGCCGAACGGGACGTACCCGCCGGTTTTCAGCACCTCTTTCACGGGCTCGAGGATCTGGTCGATTCGAGCCGTGCCCTTGGGGATTTCGGACTTTGGTATGCCGCCCATGAGCTGGAGCTTCGGGTAGAGGCGTCGCACCTTTACGATGTCCACCCCGCAGCTGGCCTCCATAGGATACAGGCCGGTGATCCCTCCTTCCATGAACAGGGGGATCAGGCTGGTGCACTCGCCGTCGGTGTCCACGAAGATCGTCTTGATGCCTTTGGCCTTCAGGAAACCAGTGAGCTTTTTGTAGTACGGGAGCATGAACTCCCGGATCATGGAAGGCGCCACCATCGAACCGGTCCCGGCGGAGATGTCCTCCCAGATCACGAAGAGGTCCACGTCCGTCTGCGCAAGGACCTCCTCGTAGACAGCGAGCCAGATCTCCGTGAAGGTCTTCTGGATGTCGTGGATGAGCTTCGGTTCGTCGCTGTAGTTGTAGAAGAGATGCTCGTAGCCCATGAGGTGGGCAAGGGTGCCGAAGTATCCCTGCGGGTAGCCGCCCAGCACGAGGGGGAAGTCGCGGTTCCTGTACTTTTCGAGCAGAGCGGGCCAGTGGGCCGGGAACCGGCCCTTTACGTCCTTGAGGTTCAGCCGCTCGTCCTTCAGTTGCAGCCACGAAGACCAGTCCCGGATGGGGTTCTCCAGTGCGGTGGGGATGACGCCGGTGCTCTTGGTGAACTGACGCTTCACCCCGTCGATGTCGATGTACACCAGGGAGCTTTCCGTTTCCTGGATCACACGCACGTCGAACTTCGGATGGAAGAGGAGATCCACATTGACGAGGACCTGGCCCTTGTCCATGCCGAGGGCGCGGCGCACGTCGTTGTCCAGCGCGAATCCCTGCGAGGGCCAATACAGCCCGCCGCCGAGCACTGCCATGCCAGCCGCAAGCCTGCCGGGGGGAAGGGTGTTCCAGCAGGGAATGTACAGCGAGGAGCTCGTCGTGGTGACGCGCGTCAGGGGACGCGGCGGCTTTTTTTTCGGGAGCCCTTCCTGGTACCAGTTTTCGTAGTTGGCGCCCCAGTACCCGAACTCCCACTTCGGCACGCGCGTAGAGGTGCCGAAGTCTTCCATGACCTCCCGAAAACGTTCCCGGACGTTCATTGACGCACCACCTGTCGCCTCTTCATCGCCATCACGCGCGCGGCGTCGATGGAAATGGCCAGAATGAGGATCAGGCCCTTGACCACGTCGCGCCAGTAATAGGAAAGGCCGATGGCCTCCTGGAGCTGGACCATGCCGTTCCTGATGACTCCAAGGATGATCACCGCGATGATGACGCCGAACAGGTTGCCCTTCCCGCCGGCCATGCTTATCCCGCCGAGAACCACGGCGGTGATCACGTCCATCTCCAGGCCGGTTCCGGCATCGTCCCTGCCGAGGCTGAGCTGGGCAACGAGGATGGCCGCGGCGAGCCCCGACATGGCCCCCGAAATGATGTACGTGCTGAACTTGATCCGCCGCACATTGATGCCTGCCAGGCGGGCGGCGTACTCGTTCGATCCAACGGCGAAAACGTTCCTCCCGTAGCGCGTGTAGCGCAGGACGATGATCGCGATTGCGTAGAGGACCACCACGTATACCAGGGTGATGGGGATGATCGCCATCTGCGTGCTCGGCAGGTATTGCCGGGCCAGGTCCAGGAACCTCTGGTCAGTGATTCGGCCTGTTTTCAGGATCTCGAAACCGAGGGCGAACCACGAGGCCATGCCCCGGGCCAGGGCCATCATGCCGAGGGTCGTGATGACGGGGTTGATCCCGATGCGCGTGATGATGAGGCCGTTGATGAGGCCGACGGCCGTTCCCAGAACGAGAGACAAGAGCACGACGAGCCACGGCAGCCACGCGAGCGGGACGCCCAGCCTCTCGAAGTAGTCATGGAAGAGCACCACGTTGACCGCGGTGAACCCGACGATGGATCCCACGGAGAGATCCAGGCCGCCGATGAGGAGGACGAACGTCATCCCCACCGCCACGATCGCCATGACGGGGATGTTGCTGATGATGGCCTTGAACGTGCCGAGGGTGAAGAAGTTCTTCGTCATGAGCCCGAAGAAGAGCACGAGCAGGGCGAGGAGGAGACCGAGGGCGGGGACCATGCTCTTCCCATAGAGGAGTAGTTCGGCCACGCTGCGCCTCTTCAAGCGGCCATTCAGATTCGTGAGGGCTGCGTTGCTCATCTGTTTCCTTCCGCCCTAGTTTTTCTTCCTGTCGCGAAGCTCGTACAGCGCGACGATCATGATCAGGAGGACCCCCTGGAAGACGCTGATGTGCACGTAGCGAAACCCGATCATGGTGAAGCCGTTGTACAGCACCCCCAGGATGAGAACGCCTGCAAGCGTGCCGAGGATGCTCCCCTTGCCTCCGGCCAGCGCCGTGCCTCCGAGGAGAACGGCAGTGATCACGTCGAGCTCCATCCCCCGGGCGTGCTGGGGCATTCCCACCGCGGTCTGTCCCGTCAGGATCAGGCCGCTCAGGGACGCCGCGATTCCGCTCATGAGATAGAGGACGAACTTGACCCGCCTCACGTTGATGCCGGAGACCCGCGCCGCGGCCTGGTTGGCGCCGATGCAGTAGACCTTCCTGCCGAACTTGGATCGGCTCAGGACGAAGAACAGGATGGCGAAGATCACGGCGAACAGGACGAGAGGGATGGGGATCTGGATGCCGGGGATGACGGTCCTTCCGATGAAGCCTGTCACGTCCTCCATGATCAGGATGGACCGGGCCTTGGTGAGAACGTACCCGAGACCCCGGGTGACCGCCATCGTTCCCAGGGTGGTGATGATGGGGTTCAGGTCGAGGCGCGTGATGAAAAAGCCGTTGAACGCGCCGATTGCCGCACCCAGCGCGAGCGCGATGGGGATCAGGGCCCAGGCGGGAACGGGGTGCGCGAGGTTGAAGAGGTACGCAACGAGGCAGGAGGTGAGAGCGATGTTCCCCCCGATGGAGATGTCAAGGCCGCCGGTGATCATGACCAGGGTGAGGGTGCCGGCGACGATGCCGCTGAAGGAGATGTTGGTGAGCATCGTGGAGATGTTCTGGAAGGAGTAGAAGTCCCTGCTCAGCGCGGAAAAGACCGCCACCATGACCGCCAGGACGCCGAAGAGGATCAGCGTGGTGGAGAGGCGCGTGCGTCTCTTCAGCGCCTGTCCCGGCTGGATGTGCAGGATGTCCGCCATGTCAGTCCTCCCGGCCTACAGCGTGGTTGCGTGCAGGAGCTTCTCCTGGGTCGCCTCGGCCCGGTTGAACTCCGCCGTGACCTTTCCCTTTGCGATCACGATGATCCGATCCGCCATGGAGAGCATCTCGGGGAGCTCGGAGGAGATCATGACGATGCCCGCCCCCGCTTCGCACAGGTTCTCCATCATGTGGTAGATGTCCACTTTCGCGCCCACGTCGATCCCGCGCGTGGGCTCGTTCATCAGAAAGATTTTCGAGCCGGTCTCGAGGAGCTTGGCGAGGACGATCTTTTGCTGGTTGCCGCCGGAGAGGCTGTTGGCGTCAGTGGCGATGTCGGGGGTGCGGATGCTGACATCGTTCACCCACTTCTGCGCTTTCTCCCGTTCCAGGCGCCGGTTGAGGGCGAAGCCCCGGCCGATATTGTCGATGTTCGCCATGGTGATGTTGCTGGACACGGGGAGGCCGAGCGCCAGGCCTTCCAGCTTCCGGTCGATCGGCATGTAACCGATGCCGTTCCCGAGTGCCCCGCGAGGGCCGTTGATGATGGTCGGCGTACCCTTGACCGCGACCCTGCCGGCGTCGTACCCGTCCAGACCGTAGAGCGCCCGCAGGACGTTCATCCTTCCCGACCCCAGCAGGCCGAACAGGCCCACGATCTCTCCGCTTCGCAGCGAGAAGCTGACACGGTCGATGATCCCGTTGATGGTGAGGTCCCCGACCTCCAGGAGGGTGTCACCGATGGGGAGGTCGCGCTTCGGGTAGAACTCGGCCAGCTCCCGGCCTACCATCATAGAGATGAGCTGGGTCATGGTGGCCTGGCTGGTCTGCACGGTGTCGATCTTCTGGCCGTCGCGCAGGACAGTCACCCGGTCGGTGATGTCGAACACCTCCTTGAGCCGGTGGGAGATGTGGATGACCCCGACCCCCTGCTCCTTGAGGTTCCTGATGATCGCGAACAGCGACTGCGTGTCCTCCTCGCCGAGAGCCGCCGTGGGCTCGTCCATGACGAGAATGGTCGCCTTCTTGTGGATGGCCTTGGCGATTTCCAGGACCTGCTTCTGGTGAACGGTGAGGTCCCCGACGATTGTGCGCGGGTCCAGGTCGATGTTCATCGTTTCGAGGACCTGTCGGGCGTTCTCGTTGGCCGCCTTCCAGTCCACCATGCCGATCATCTTCCGGGTGGGGAGGTGACCCACCAGGAGGTTTTCCGCGACGGTGAGCGTATCCAGAGTGATGAGCTCCTGGTAGATGAACTGGATTCCCATCGCCGCCGCATCCGACGGGGAGCGGAAGTCGACCTTGCGGCCGTTGATGAAGATCTCGCCGGTGTCCGCGCGGTAGTCGCCCGCGAGGATCTTGATCAGGGTGGACTTTCCGGCCCCATTCTCGCCGACCAGCCCAAGCACTTCCCCCGCGCGCAGGTCGATGCTCACGTCCTTGAGCGCCTGCACGCCCGGGAACTGCTTGGATATGTTCCTCATCTCCAGCAACGGCTGTTCCATTCCTGTGTCCCCCGAAAAAGACGGAGGCCGGGCGGCAGCCCAGCCTCCGTGCTCAGGTTACTTCTTCGGATACCACTTGTCGACGTTTGACTTGTTGACGATCACGTTCTCCACGAAGATGTACGGGGGAACCGGCTGGCCCTGGAGCATGGCCACTACCGCAGGAACAACGTACTCGCCGTAGTGCTCGGGGAAGAAGGCGACGCCGCCGTCGCTCAGGTTGTCCCTGATCTGCGACTGGCCCAGCTCGTCGACGCCGAGCGTGATCACGACGACGTCCTTCGGGTCCCAGCGGCCGGCGCCCTGGAGGGACGCGATGATGCCCGCCATGGTCTGTTCGTTGATGGAGGTGACGGCGATCTTCACCGCGTCGGGATGCGCCGCCAGCACGTCGTCCATGGCCGCCTTGGCCTGCTCGGACTGGCCCATGCCGCCGTCGAACCGCACGATCTTGGGGTCCTTCACCTCGACGCCGAAGTCCTCGGACAGCGCCTGCGCGAAGCCTTCGGACCGCAGCATGACCACGTCCCCGCCTGCCGGCATCTGGCCGAGGGCTACCAGGTCGACCCCATCCCAGCCGCCGAATTTCTGCTTGATCTGCTTGGCCATCTCGTGCCCGCCAATAAGGGCCACCTTCCAGTTGTCGACTCCCATGAAGGGCCAGCCAGGGATGGGGACGTCGATTGCGAGCAGGGGAATCTTCGCGGCGCCGAACTTGCCGGCTACGATGTTGTTGACCTTCGCGTCGGCCTGGAACTCGATGAAGAAGTTGGGGTGCTTGGAGAGCATGATATCGGCATTCTTCAGGCCGATGACCGAGTCGTACTGGTTGTCCATCGAGATCCAGCCCTTGTTGAGATCAACTCCCGCCAGCTTGAGCTGCGCCTTGATGTTGTTCTCGACGGAGATGCAGAACGGCAGGGTGCCGAAGATGTTGGCAAAGCCGATGACCTTGCCCTTCAGGGGCGCCCCGGTGTAGGGCTTGCCCGCCTTTGCCATGGCCCGGTACTGGTTGAACACCTTGTAGGGGTCGGCGGCCTGCGCGAAGACGAACCCCGCGACCGCGATGAACGCCATGACGAGGAATAGAATCTTTCCACGCTTCATCTGATATCCTCCTTCGATAGAATAAGGATTCGAGAAAGAACGAGCGCAACGGTCGTATCCCTCCCACCTCCTTTCAAGACGACCTTCCGTCGGTTCAGGGAACTCCTAGCCTCCCACGCCACGCTCTCCCCGGGAATGGAGAAAAGGGGAGGGATGATGTCTTTTTGCGATCCTAGCCACGGAAGGCGAGGTTGGCCGAGCCAGGGATGCCTCGGGCGGCAGCTGGCTGCGAAGCAGACAGCGAGAGCCGCCGAGAGGCCAACCCCTCAGATTCCGAACACGGACTTCGTCATCCGGACCCAATCCGCCAGGCGGCCGCGCTCCTGGTTGATCGTGTAGAGGTCACGGAAAAGGATCTCCACGCAGCAGTCCTTCGTTGCCCGGCAGGTCTTCTTCATGTCCTCCCGCGCCAGGTCCCAGGGTGGGTTGGCGCCGCTCATCAGGGCCGGCGTGGGCTTGCGCGAGTACACGTACCGACTGCCGAGCATTTCGGCAACCTTCTCGAGGTCGGACCATCCCGAGACCGAGACTGAGCGGAGGTTCGGGATCGCCTCCATGATGAGCTCCAGGCGGTCATGCACCGGCTCGCAGCAGCCGTAGTAGACCAGGCCGAATCGTGCGGAAAGCTCGGCAAGGGAGGGGAGGACGAACTCCTTGTACATCGTCGGAGAGATGTTGATCGTTTCCTGGGACTCGGCCCATCCCCAGAGGTTCTTCAGCGTGAGCGGCCCGGTGTGCTCGGGTCCCGGAAGTTCCGAAACGTAGCCGTACGCGCGGGGGCCCGCCATCTGCGTGTCCGTGTTTGGTGCAAGGAGGCATTCGCGCTCGAGGAAGCCGAAGAGCGCCATCCGGTCCTCTTTCATGTATTCCATGAGCCAGCGGATGGTCTCAGGCGCGTCATAGACCCAATAGAGGAGACCGTCGTTGCCGATGAAGCGGTAGATCTGCCACGTGAGGCCGAAGAAGAAGTTGCCGCAGAATCCCTCGTCCCCCGGCTCCGCAAGGAACGGGTCGTAGTTCCCGACCCGCACCGGGAGCAGGTCGCCGAAGACGTCCTCCAGCAGCCCCTTGTCCGCGCGCGTCTTGTCCCTGTCCACATCGAAGGATCGCTTTTTCAGCAGGCAGGTGTCCGCGGGTGTCTTCACGGGGAAGTTGAACGAGTACCCGAGCGAGGTCTCGTTGTTGCCCATGAGCGCCGGCTTCTGCTCCACGGTCACGCCGAAGTCGGGGAGCCTCACCCGCCACCCGAGTCGGAACCAGGGCTCCACGACGATGTCGTCCCCCACCGCGTCCGCGTGGCGCACCGTGTCGCGCAGGTTGCGCTCCACCGCGCGCAGGAACGGGTCCGTGCACTGCAGCTCCGCCGGTGGCACGAAGCCGTCGACGGAGGCGGTCTCGACGAGGATGGCGGGCCGGACCGGCTGCAGGTCGTGCACCGATTTCCACAGCCGCTTCCTCTCGGGCATCACCGGGCTGGCGGCGTGCTCCATCCAGCGTGCCGCGAGTGTGCGCAGAACCGTCCTGTCGGCCGGGGAGGTCGTCGGTTCGGTCATGGTGGCACTCTACGGGACCGGCGCCGGCGGGGGAATGGAGAAAACGTTGAAATGCCGTTATTTAGTGTCAGAGCCGGTCTGCCACCCCGTCCCTGCGTCCTCAACCGTTTGGATGGTGTCCGCGAAGGAGTGCTTGGCATCGATGCGGTCGGGCGCCGCGGCTTGACAGGTAAATGTAATAAAGTTACAGTAATGCTTGACTGTTTGTAAAACTCATACCCGCACGGAGTATGCATGGCACGGAAGCTTCCGGGGCGGCTGGTCGATCTCAGCCATTCCCTCAAGCCGGGCAACGAGGAATACCACCTCGATCTGGCCACTCACTTCACCGACGAGCTGTACCCGCAGTACAAGCGCAGCCGAGACACCTGGTACATTCTACAAGAGATCAGCATGTCGTCACACTGCGGCACGCACATTGAGTTCCCTTACCATCACAACCGCACCGGCATGGATGCGGCAAGCTTCCCCCTGGAAAGGCTGGTCGGGGACTGCGTTCTGCTCGACTTCCGGCACAAGCAGCCGGGCGACATGGTGAGCCGTGAGGACCTGGCGCCGCACGCGGCCGCAATCCAGGCCGGGGACATGCTCCTATTCAACTTCAACTGCGCACGCTTCTACCGTACCCCACGCTCACACGATCGCCCCCAGATCGCCTTCGACGCAATCCAGTGGCTCATCTTCGAGAAGAAGATCTCCCTGATCGGCTCGGACGCGTCGGGCATCGAGCTGAAAGGCGTACCGGACCAGCCCGTTCACCAACTCCTCATGGACAACGGGATCCCCATCATCGAGTTCGCGGCCAACCTGGACGACCTCCGGGTGAAGCGATTTACCCTTTTCGTGCTCGCCCTCAGCGTCCAGGGACTCGACTCGTGCCCGGTGCGGCTGGTCGCCCTTGAAGATGATTCGGAGGCCGACAGTGGATAAGGCAACCGCGCTCGGGCTCTACCGAAAGATGGTGGAGATCCGCAGATTCGAGGAGACACTGTACTACCTCTTCTCGACCCGCGACATGCCGGGGAGCATGCATCAGTACAACGGCGAAGAGGCGGTGGCGGTCGGCGTATGCGCGCACCTGTCCCCTACGGACTACATCACGAGCACCCATCGGGGCCACGGCCACTGCATCGCCAAAGGCGCGGACATTCGTGCCGTCATGGCGGAAATGTTCGCGAAGAGCACGGGCTGCTGCCGCGGCATGGGCGGCTCCATGCATATCGCCGATTTCAGCGTGGGCATGCTCGGCGCCAACGGAATCGTTGCGGCGGGCATCCCCATCGCGGTCGGCGCGGGGCTGACCTGCCAAGTGCAGGCAAAGGGGCGCGTGTCCGTGGCGTTCTTCGGCGACGGGGCTGCGAACGAGGGCGCCTTCCACGAGGCGGTGAATCTCGCTGCCGTGTGGCGGCTGCCGGTCGTATTCGTGTGCGAGAACAACGTGTATGGGTTCTCCACACATTACCGCCGGACCATGCTCCTGGAAGACATCGCCGACAGGTCTGCCGCGTACGGGATCCCGGGGGTGGTGGTCGACGGCATGGATCTTCGCATCGTCCACGCGGCCGCGGGAGAGGCGGTCCAGAGGGCGCGCGAGGGAGAGGGCCCGACGCTCCTCGAGTGCAAGACGTACCGCTATATGGGCCATTCTCGCTTCGAGCCGTCGAGCTACCGCACCAGGGAGGAGCTGGAGGAATGGAAGAAGAGGGACCCGATCGTGCTCTTCCGCTCGGTGCTCCTGGCGGAGGCGGGTGCATCTGAGGCCGAGATCGCCCAGGTGGAACGCACGGTGGATCAGGTCATCGAAGAGGCGGTGCGTTTTGCGGAGCAGAGCCCTGACCCGTCGCCTGGTGACTGGCGGCGTTACATCTTTGCTGGCGAGACTCCCTGATGGAATTGCGCACGATCGTGCAGGCGCTCCGACAGTCCCTGGTAGAGGAAATGGACCGCGATTCGTCGGTGATCCTCCTGGGGGAAGACATCGCGGTGTTCGGCGGCGCTTACAGGGTCACCGAGGGCCTTCTGGCTCGCTACGGCGCGTCGCGCGTTCGAGACACGCCCATCTCAGAAGTCGGGATCGTGGGCGCGGGCGTGGGAGCCGCCATGACCGGCCTGCGTCCCGTGCTGGAGATACAGTTCAACGACTTCCTCGCCTGCGCCATGGACCAGGTCTGCAATCAGGCCGCCAAGATGCGGTTCATGATGGGCGGCCAGGTGAAGGTGCCGCTCGTGATCCGGGCGCCCGTCGGCGCCACCGGCAGGGCCGCCCAGCATTCGCAGTCCCTCGAGGCGTGGTTCATGCACACCCCGGGGCTGAAGGTGGTCTTTCCCTGCACGCCCTACGACGCCAAAGGTCTTCTGGCGAGCGCGATCAGGGACGACAACCCGGTGATGTTCTTCGAGCACAAGCTCCTTTATGGAGGCAGCTCCCCCGGCGGCAAGGCGAAGACCGCGGTGGATGGCCTGGGTGAAGCGTTCCGCGCCGCGCCCGAAGGTGAATACCTTGTACCCCTGGGTGTTGCCGACATCAAGCGCGCGGGCAGGGACGTGACGATCGTTGCCACCGGCTTGACCCTGCACAAGTCTCTCGGAGCGGCGGACATCCTTACACGCGAAGGAATCGAGGCAGAAGTGATCGATCCACGCACGCTTGTGCCGTTGGACAGGGAGACGATTCTCGCGTCAGTCCGGCGCACCGGCAGGCTGGTCGTTGCCAGCGAGGATCAGCTCACCTGCGGCGTCGCTTCCGAGATCTCGGCCATTGTCGCGGAGGAGGCACTGTGGTACCTCGACGCTCCGATCCGGAGGGTCTCCGTGCCCGACACGCCTATTCCTTTCGCGCCGGGCCTGGAGCGAGCCGTTCTCCCGCAGACGCAGACCATCGTCGACGCAGTGCGCTCGGTCATGGCGGGTCCTGACGGCCGCACCCCCGGCGGGGGCATGTCATGATCGGGGGCACGCTGTGAGCGCCGCATGGATTTTCGACTTCGACGGCGTCCTCGTGAACACGATGGAGACGCACTTCGCCTGCTACAGCCAGGCGCTCGCCGAGGCGGGCGTTCCCATCGACAAGGCGCAGTTCTTTTCACAGGCCGGCATGACGGGCAGGGAACAGATTTCCTGGTTTGCTCGGAAGGCGGGCATCAGCGTGGACGCCGACGCTGTCTACCGGCGCAAGGGTGAGATCTTTCGCGAGCGAAATCCGGAGGCGAAGAAAATCGACTGCATGGTCGAGCTGCTGCATCTGCTGCGCTCGGCGGGGCTTCGCATAGCAATCGCCACGGGAAGCTCCCGTCCTTCCGTTCAGCCAGTGATCGACCAGTTCGACCTGGCCGCTGATGCGCTGGTCACTTCGGAGGACGTACAGCGCGGCAAACCCCATCCCGACCTGTTTCTCCTCGCGGCGGAGAGGCTGGGCGTCCCTCCGGAGCAATGCGTGGTCGTGGAGGATTCGGACGTCGGCATTGAGTGCGCGAAGCGTGCGGGAATGCGGGCGCTGCGGTTTTTCGATCGGGCCTGAAGCAGGGCGCCGGGCGCCCGCACGCGCCCTGGATTTCTCTTGACATCGACTTGTAAAAATCTTACTCTACGCAACCGTAGCTCTGTAACTAAATAACCTGCGAGGTCAACGTGCCGGGCGTCCTGGTGAAGATTCGATCACTCTACCCCTCGCTTCCCGCGGCCGAGCGCAGGGTCGCGGATTTCATCGAGCAGAATCCCGAGCGCGCGCCGCACCGGTCCGTGCACGAGTTCGCCCGCTCGGGCAGCGTGAGCGTGGCCTCGGTCAGCAGGTTCGTGCGCAAGCTCGGGTTCGAGGATTTCAAAGAGTTCAAGCTCGAGCTCGCTCGGGAGACCAGTGGCGCGGTGCAGAGCCTCTTCGAGGCGGTTACGCCGAAAGATACGGACGCGGAAATCGCCCGCAAGGTGTTCCTCGGCGACATCAAGAGCCTCGAGGATACCCTGAAGATGCTCTCGTTCGCGGACCTGTCCTCGGCGGCGAAGGCCATCTGCGGATGCCGGCGCCTGGTGCTCTTCGGCATCGGGGGCTCGGGCTATGTGGCCCACGACGCGGCGCTCCGTTTCTCGTACCTGGATCTCCAGGCAGAGGCGTACGTGGATGCCTCCCAGATCATCCTCCAGGCGCTGAGGCTCGGCACGAGCGACGTGGCGCTCGGCATCTCCCATTCGGGCCGGTCCGCGATCACGGTGGAGGGCACGCGCCTGGCCCGTGAGAAGGGAGCGCGGGCGATCGGGATCTCGAATTACCTCCGATCGCCGCTGCGCGACGCCTGCGAGATCTTCTTCTGCACCTCCTTCCCCGAAAACCGGGTGAAGGTGGCGGCCATTTCCTCCCGCGTGGCGCAGTTGTGCATCCTGGATGCGCTGTACCTCCTCGTGGCGCGCCACAAGGAGGGGCTCTGGGACGTGGAGCGCGCCAACGCGCTCACGGAACGGATGCTCCGGCTCAAGACACGGCGATAGGCGGCCGGGAAAGCCCGGGCCGCACGGCATACTGAACCGCACAAGGAGTCACGAATGGATCGCTACTACCTGCCTGAGATTTTCACCCACACCATGGACGGTCTGGACCTGAAGAACCACATCGTCGCTACCTACTATATGAAGGACACTCTGGAAGGAGAGAAGTTCATCGAGCACTTCTCCCTGATCCAGGCCCTCGCGCTGGAAGGCTCCACGGGCACTTGGGAAAAGGTGGAAGAGGACACGGCCGACGTGCGCATCAAGCTCTCGGGCAAGCTGGTCGGATACTTCGAGATCCCCGCCGCCGAGCCGTATACCAGGGAAGCCGTCGTCCAGCTCGCATTCCCCATCGACGCGTGGATCGACAATGTGCCCATGATGCTCCTGTCCATCTCGGGAAACTGCTTCGCCTATTCGCAGAAGATGCGCCTGCTCGACGTTTTCTTCCCACCCAACATGCTGAAAAATTTCAAGGGCCCCAAGTTCGGCGTCCAGGGCCTGCGCGAGCTCACCGGAGTAAAGGACCGGCCGATGTCGCTCCACATCATCAAGCCCAAGATGGGCATGACCCCCGAGCAGGTCGCCCACCAGGTCTACCAGACCGCGCTGGGCGGTGTGGACATGTGCAAGGACGACGAGATGACCTCGGACGTGTACAACAGCTCCTACCTCGACAGGATCAAGGCGGTCAACACGGTGCTCGAGAAGGCCGAGGCCAAGACCGGCAAGCGCGTGATCTACTATTGCAGCATCACCCACCAGCCCTCGGAGCTCGTGAAGCGCGCGCGCAAGGCGGTGGCGGAGGGCGCGCGCGGCCTCCTGATCTGCTACTCTGCGGGACTGCCCGCGCTGCGAGAGGTGGCGGAGGATCCCAAGGTCAACGTGCCGATCCTCCTGCACGCATCCCACATGATCGCGGCCCAGCCGAGGATCTCATGGCCGGTATTTGCGAAGCTGTGCCGGATCTGCGGCGCCGACCTGATGCTCACCCCCACCTACTGGTCCTCCATCCCGATGGTGAGCATGGAGGAGGGGCTTCGTACGGCGCAGGTGAAGCTGGCGCCCCTGGGGCACATCAGGCAGACATTCCCGATGCCCTGCGCCGGCGTCTACCCCGGGCTCGCGCCAATCCTTGTGGGCGAGTACGGGCCCGACATCGTGATCCCTGCGGGCGGCGGCATGCTGGGGCATCCCGACGGATACACCGCGGGCGCGAAGTCCTGGCAGCAGGCCATTGCCGCGGCCATGTCCGGCCAGAACATCATCGAGTTCGCCCGGAAGCCGGAGAACCGCGAGCTGCGTCGCGCCATCGAGAAGTGGGGCGTCATCGACCGTCCCAAGACCCCCTGGCTGCGCGTGGCGCCCCAGTTCCACCCGCACACGATGAAGTTCGACGACTGAAGGGGGACCAACGTGTACAAGCAGTTCAAGTTGGGCGCGTGCCTGCCGACCTTTGCTTCGTGCGCTGACCGCTATTGCCTCAGCGGGTATGGCAGGGGCGAGACGACCATCGAAGGCATGCTGGCGGCGGGCAAGAAGGTGGAGGGCCTGGACGGGCTGGAGCTGGTGGGCAATTGGCACATCAACGACCAGAACATCACGAAGGTGACCCGGCTCTTCCGCGACAATGGCCTCGCCATCCCGATGATCGTTCCCGACCTCTGGACCCAGGCCAAATGGGGCAGGGGGAGCCTCGCCGCGGCGGACGCCAGGACGCGCGCGGAGGCGGTGGTCGAGGTGAAGAAGTGCATGGATTGGGCAGCCGAGGCCGGCTGCCCGTACGTGGACGTGTGGCCGGGGCAGGACGGGTGTGATTATCCCCTGCAGGCGGATTTCAGCGATGCATGGAAATGGCTGCGCGAAGGCGTGGCCGAGTGTGCCGCACATTCGAAGAAGGTGAAAGTGCTGTTGGAGTACAAGCTGCGCGAGCCGCGCAATCACTGCTTCCTCAGCTCGGCCGCCAAGACCATACTCCTCATCCAGGGAATCGCCAACACCGGCTGCCTGCTCGATGTCGGCCACAGCCTCGCGGCAGGGGAGAACATGGCCGAGGCCGCGGCCCTCCTGGCGGATCATGGGGTGCTCGACTACCTGCACCTCAACGACAATTACCGCAGCTGGGACGACGACCTCATCCCCGGCTCGGTGCACGTGCCGGAGATGCTCGAGCTGGTGTACTGGCTCCTTCGCGCGGGCTACAAGGGCTGGCTCACCCTGGACATCTTCCCCTATCGGGAGCAGAAGGTGCCCGCGGCCGAGGAGTCCTTCGCGTGGGTGCGCACCCTGATTGATTGCGTCCAGGCCCGGGGCGTGGACGTCATCACCGAGGTCGTACGCCGCGGCGAGGCGACCGACAGCGTCCACATGGTGCGTGAGATGCTCCGCGCGGCGCGCTGATGGCAACCCCGCTGCGTACGTCCGACACGGCACGCATCGCCCAGGCTGCGCGGGGATCTGATGGCAATTTCCTGAGGAGGACGAGCATGACCTCGCGCGAGCGTTTCCTTGCGACCCTGAGCTTCGAGCATGTCGACGTCCCCTGGTTCCGGGCATACGCGTTCGTGTGGCCCGAGACCGAAACAGTGTGGCGAACGCAGGGCTACACGGGGCCGGAGCTGGGCTGGCACGGGGAAGGGCTGCCGGCCCGGTTCGGGCTGGAGGAGCTCCTGCGCGTGGACCCCTGGTATGGCCCCGTGCCCGAGTTCGAGCAGAAGGTCATCGAGGAGGATGAAAAGACCCGGCTCTATGTCAACCACGAGGGCATCCTCATGCGCGAGTTCAAGGAACACACGGACACCAGCATGCCGCAGTTCGTGAAGTTCCCCGTGGAGAGCCGGGCAGAGTTCGAAGCGTTCGCGGCCGAGCGCCTGACGCTCAATGCCCAGAAGCGCTTCCCGCCCGATTGGCGATTGCGCGTGGCAACCGGAAAGCTGCACGCGGTTGCGGGCGGCGCCAATGTCAAGGCGTCCGGCTATGGCGATCAGACTGCTTTGGCAGCGCCGACCGCAGCCGTGCCGGATGAGAATCCGAGGCTGTGCTGGGCGGACCGGTGGGGAGGGTTTTTCGGATCGCTTCGCAACATGCTGGGCCTGGAGAACCTCTGCTGCGCTTTCTACGACAATCCCTCGCTCGTCGAGCGCATGATGGAAGAGCGTGCGGATGCGATCATCCAGATCACCGAGGAGGTGATGAAGCATACCCGCATCGATGCGTTCTGGTACTGGGAGGACATGGCGTACAACCACGCCGCCCTTGTCGATCCCCGGATGTACCGGAGCTTTGCGTTCAAGCATTACCGGCGGGTGAACGACTGGCTTCGCAGCAAGGGAATCCGGCACATCGGCCTGGACAGCGACGGGCGGATCTCTGAGCTGATCCCGATCTGGGTCGACTCGGGGATCACGCACCTGTGGCCGTTCGAGGTGCAGTCGGGCATGGACGTCGTCCAGGTGCGCGAAAAGTACGGGAAGGACCTGGCATTGATCGGCGGCATCGACAAGCGCGCATGCACGCATGGCATTGAGGAGATCCACCGCGAGGTCGACCGCGTCATGCCGCTGGTGGAGCAGGGGGGCTACGTCCCCGAGCTGGACCACAGCGTGCCGCCCAATCTCTCCTGGCCCAACTTCATCGAGTACGTTCGCTACGTGAAGTACCGGATGGGCCGCGGCTGACGGGGGCTGCCGAAGGCGGACAGGGGGAGAGGACATGAAACTGCTGAAACTTGGATTCGCGGCCGGGTTCATGGACGGGTTCTCCAAGGCGGGACTGGACACCTTCGCCTCCTACGCGAAGCAGCTCGTCCGGATGGGTGCCTCCATGGGATTCGAGGTCGTGCATTATCCGAAGGCGATGATGAGCCTGGCGGACGCGCGGGCCATCCGTGAGGACCTCGACGCGAAAGAAGTGGACCTGCTGCTGCTCTTCCACCCCGCCTACATCATCGGGGACAACGTGTACGAGTTGATGAAGACCCGGGCGTACCTCGGGCTGTGGGCCATCGAGGAACCGCGGGAGGACGGGCCCATGCCCCTGGCTTCCTTCGTGAACCTCGCCCAGAACATGGGCATCGCGCACCAGATGTTCAAGGCCTCCCCGCGGAAGGTGAAGTGGTTCTTCGGCCCCATCGACGGCCCGCTGTTCAGGCCGCGTTTCGAGATCACGGTGAGGGCTCTTCGCGCGGTGAAGAATCTCAGGAACGCGCGCGTGGCGCAGATCGGCAAGCTCGCCGACGGACACATCAACCACACGCTGGACGTCCGCGATGTCTCCGCCCGGCTCGGCGTGGACGTCAACCGGGATTTCGAGGTCGAGGACGTGATGGCGCTGGCGGAGAAGATGCCGGACGCCGAGGCTGCGGCCGAGCTCGAGCGCATCGACCGCACCTGCGCCCGGCAGCGCATCGGCAGCGACAAGATCCGGTTCGCCGTGAAGATGGCCCTCGCGGTCAAGAAGCTCGCGTCTGACCTCGACTGGTCCGCCGTCGCCTTCTCGTGCTGGCCGAAGCTCATGCCGCTGAAGGGCATGTCGGGCTGCCTCGTGAACGCCATCCTCAACAATGCGTTGATCCCGAGCGGCTGCGAAGCGGACGTGGGCGGAACCATCTCCATGCTCGTGCTGAAGCTCCTGTCGGACCAGACCACGGTCCTCATGGATCTGCCCCGCTTCGACATGGAGGACAACTCCCTCATGATCTGGCACTGCGGCACGTCGCCATTCGACATGGCGAACGAACGAGGGGTGCTCCTGGAGCGCCACTACTTCGCCGACTATTCAGACGATCCGGGCATGAAGGACTGCGGTCCGATCGTGGACGTGGTGTTTAAGCCCGGCGACATGACCGTGTTCCGCATCACCGGAGAGGCGGATTCCTTCTACTATTTTACCGGCACTTTCTTCGACGATGGCAGGCAAAGCTACAACGGCAGCCGGGGCTGGGTGAGGCACTTGAAGCTCTACGGGGAGCCCGTGAAGGTGCTCGACCTGATGAACACCATTATGACCCGGGCCTGGGCGCACCACTACCCCATGGTGATGAAGGACGTGAGCCCGTACCTGGAGGAGCTGGCGTACTGGCTCGGCCTGAAGCGCGTCAAAAAAGCCGAGTATCGCGACTACCTTTCGGTGGACTGATCTCCCGCGGAGTGGTTCGAGGCGGCCGCGTCCGCGCTCTGCTCTGCTCAGGGCTCCGTCCAGCGGATGACGACACCCAGGAACGGGGCGGCGGGATCGAGGAGCATGGCATAGGCGCGCGGCGCATCGGCGAGCGCAAGCTCGTGGGTGACAAGCTCCTCCACTTTCATTGCGCCTTCGGCAATGAGCCCGAGGGTCGCCTCGAGCCGCGCGCGCGTGCGCGAGTTGGGACAATACAGTGTCAGCTCCCTGCCGCGAAGCCAATGCCAGTCCACCATGCTCTCCGGCGGCGGGTAGAATCCGTTCATCACCAGGTGGCCGTTCCTGGCCAGCAGTCCGGCCGCCATGCGCACGGTGCGCGCGGCGCTCGCCGTGTCCACCGCGATGGCGATCCCGCCGGGATGGTGCGCGCGCACGTACCCGGCGAGGTCGCCTCGCCGCGATGCGTCGAACACTTCGTCGGCACTGTAGCGTGCCGCCATGTCAAGGCGCTCGGGGACGAGCCCGGACAGGATGACACGGGCTCCGCGATAGCGCAGCACCTGGGCGGCGTACTGGCCGACGAGCCCTTCACCGATGACGACGGCCACGTCCCCCGGCGTCACTGGCGGTCTGCTCGCGCCGTTGTAGCCCACCTGCGCGAGGAGCAGGCCCGATGCTTCCCGCAGGGACACCGTGTCCGGCAGCTTGATCACGCTGTCCGCCGGCGCGACGTGCACGCCCGCATGGCCTCCCCACCAGGAGCCGTTCCACCCGTCGGGAGCGCGACAGTTCCTGCTGAACACCCGATCGCCGGGTGAAAGGCCGAGGACCGCACTGCCGACTTCTCTGACGACGCCCGCGGCCTGGTACCCCGGCAGGTGCGGGAAGGCCACAGGGGGCTCGTCGGGTACGTCGAGCTTTCCGGTGAGGCACCAGCGCTCGGTGCCGGGGCTCAGGGCGCTGTACTGAATGTCGACCAGCACCTCGTCGTCACGGAGGTCGGGGATCGGGACCTCGTCGACCACCGCACGGCCGGGCTCGGGGAAGATGATTGCTGGGGATTTCACGGGAACACGCTCCCTACACCTTGTACCTTCGGCCCTCATCGAGCATCGCGAAATAGGCTTCCAATGGCATGTAGTTTGCCACCGTGTTTCCCGTGCCCAGGCAGTACCCGCCGCCCTCCATGCAGACCCTCAGCGTATCGCGCACCCGCTTCCTGATGGCCGGCGCTTTTGCCCGGCACAGGAAGTCCATGTCGATCCCGCCGAGAATCGAAATCCGGTGGCCGTAGCGCTTCTTCGCGTCGGTGACGGGCAGGATCGTATCTTCATAGGAGTGCTTGCCATCGATGCCAACGTCCTGAATGAGGTCTTCCATGATCTGGTCGAGGTTGCCGCAGGAGTGAAGCAGATAGGGCTTGCCCTTTGCGCGGGCGATCCGGGCGCACCGCGTGTGCCAGGGCAGGATCTTCGCGCGAATGAAATCGGGCGACATCAACGTCCCGGAATGGAACCCCAGATCGTCCGAGCCCCAGATCACCGCCACCCGCGGCGAATCGGCGAGAACCCGGGTGAAATCCACGTAGAAGGCGCCGACCTTCTCGAGAATCGCGTCCACGAGGTCCGGCTGGTCCACCACGGCATAGCAGAGAGTCTCGTAGCCAAGGAGGAACGACAGGATCTCAAAGATGTGGGCGGTCAGATCGAAGCACCCCATGTTCGGTGGCAGGTTCTTCTCCAGCCATTCCAGGGCCGAGAGATCCAGCTCCGAGACCTTGGGCCATCGATATGCCTCGAAGTCCTTCCAGCCCTGGATCGGGCCGGTGTGCTCCTCCTGCCAGTCTCTCCTGTCCCGCTCCTGCCCGCGAAGCGCCGTGGTGTCCGCCGCAGGGAGGGTCCGGGTCTCGAAGACGGTCTTTCGGGCGATGCCGACCCGGAACATATCGTAGCCCAGGAAGGCATGCACGGCGACATCCCGCCTGGTCTCGTACAAGGGATCGGACCGATCGAGGTCTGTGCAGAGCCCGAAGCACGCGCATACCGCTTCCTTGATCTCAGCGTCGAGGAAAAGCTCGATGAAATGCACCCGGCGCGGCATCTTCCGGCGATAAAGGACATCCAGCATCTCCGCCACGTCCGGCTCGACCCGTTCTGAAAACAAGGCCATCTCTTCTCCCTTTCACTTCTTGTGGTCGAAAACGAGATAGTTCCGTGTCGTCACGTGCAGGCCCTTGCATGAAAAATGGGGCGGCCGGTGGGCCGCCCCGCGAGGGACCTTTGCCCCCTATTTCTTCATCAGCGCGTCGACCTTCTTCTGGAAATCGTCGACAGTGTCCGGGGTGAGGAGGGCGACGTCCACGGGCACCACGGCGTCCTCGTATGTCTTGCCGGCGAAGATGTCCTTCAGGATCATCACGCTCTGGTAGCCGATGTAGTAGGGCTGCTGGGCGATGTCGCCCGCCATAATCCCGTCCTTCATCGCCTGGATCTCTTCGGGATCACCGTTGTAGCCGACCACGAGGGTGCTCTTCCCCGCAGCCTTTATGGCGTTGGCGGCGCCCACGGCCTCGCGGCCGCTCGCGAAGAACACTCCCGCGATGTCCGGGTTCGCGGAGAGCATCTGCTGCATGGTGTCGTAGCCGCCCTCGGCCGTCGGAGGCTGCGTGACGAGGTCGCTCACCACGGAGTAGCCCAGCTCTTTGGCCTTTGCCACGAATCCGTCACCGCGCTGGCTGGCGTACGTGTACTGGGGCTGCACACGGCCCACGCCTACCTTCTTGGACTCGATCCCCTTCTCCTTGAACAGCTTGTCCATGTATTCCATGGCCATCTCGCCGCCCTTCTTGTTGTTGGAGATCATAAGGGCGTTGACTGGCCCGGTTTTGCCGATGTCGGCGCACACCACGGGGATTTTCGCGTCCCGGGCCTTTTGCACCGCGGGCCCGATTGCGCCCGGGTCCACCGGCGTGATGACGATGCCGGTCACTTTCTGGCCGACCAGGCTGTTCAGGTCGTTCACCATCTTGGTGGCGTCCTCGTTCTGGTCGATCATGATGTACTTGTAGCCGAGCTCCTTGCAGGCGTCCCGCACGCCTTTCTCCACGGCCTGGAAGAAGGTGTACTTCATGGTCCACAGGGAGAACCCGATGGTGACCTCTTTCTTCGCACCCTCGCCGGCGCCGCCGGCAAACGCGGTACCCGCCATGACGGCGAGCACGAGCAGGATCGACAGGATCTTCTTCATTCGATGACCTCCATCTCTCGGATTTGAGACACGGAACGGAACCGTCGCGGGTGAATGCTGCTTGCCTCCTTGCGCTCATCCGACCTCAGAGTTCCCGCTGACCCAGGAGGGCGGACTTTACTCGGTTGATGCCCACGGCGAAGATCAGAACCAGGCCCGTGGCCACGAACTGCCAGTAGGAGTTGACCTGCTTCAGGCCCAGGCCGTTTTGTAAATACGTGAGGAACAGCGAGGCGAAAAACGCGCCCAGCATGTTTCCGTTGCCGCCGGTGAGCGCGGTGCCACCGAGCACCACCACCGTTATGACCTGGAACTCGTAGCCCTGCCCGGTCATACCCGGGTTCACGCTGCCCAGGTAGGAGGCGGTGACCACGGTGGCAACGCCGACGAAGAACCCCACGAGCACGAACACCATGTTCTTGATGAAGTCCACGTTGATGCCGGAGAGCATTGCCGCGGTCTTGTTGGTGCCCACCGCGATGACAGAGCGGCCGAAGGGTGTCTTGCGCAGCACGTACACGGCTGCCGCGAAGCATATCGCGGTGATGATGATGGGCAAGGGGATGCCCAGGACAGTCCCGCTGCCCAGGAACAGCCAGAAGGGATCTTTGATGTAGACGGGCGTGTTGCTGGTGTAGATGTAGGCGATGGCGCGGTAGACGTACTGCATTCCCAGGGTGGTGATGAACGCAGGGATCCTCAGCTTGGTGACGAACACCCCGTTGACGATTCCGCAGACGGTCGCCGTGGCAACCGTGACCAGCACCGCGCCCACGCCCCCAATGCGGCCGACCAGGGAGGCGCCCAGCACTCCTGCCAGAGCGGACATCGATCCCACCGATATGTCGAAGTCTCCGCTCATGATGCAGAACACCATGCCAATGGCGCCGATGCCCACGAGGGATGAGAAGGCAAGGTTGGAGAACAGGTTGTACCCGCTGGCAAAGGTGGAGGAGAGCAGGGAGAAGACCAGGACCAGGACGGCGATGAGCGCGGGCAGGCCGAAGCTGTCCCAGCGACTTGCAATCCATACCCGTGCACTGCCTCGTGCGCCGTTCATCGCCGCTCCCTCTAGACCTTGATTCCCATGGCCTTGGCCGCCTGCAGGTAGCGCACCCGCAGGCCCTCGATGAACAGCGCCAGCATCAGCACCAGCCCGACGGCGAGCATCTGGTAGAAGACCTGGACGTTGATCAGGTTCAGGCCGTAGTAGATCATCGAGACGAAGATGGCCGCGAGCAGCGTGCCCCAAAGGTTGCCCCGGCCGCCGGCGAGGCTCGTTCCGCCGAGTATGGTGATCGTGAGCACGACGAGCACGAAGCCGGGGGACATGGAAGGCATGCCAATGAGCGCTTGGGAGGTGCGAACGACGCTGGCCACAGCGGCCGTGAAGGCCACGAGCACGTAGACGCCGATCTTCACCAGGTCGACATCGAGGCCCGAGATGCGCACCGCGCTCTCGTTGGAGCCCACCGCGGCCACGTGCCGGCCGAAGGAGCTGCGGTACACCACGAGATAGAACAGGCCGAAGAACAGGGCCATGAGGTAGATGGGCACCGGGACGCCGAGCAGCTTGCCGGTGCCGATGGTCATGAATTGCTTCTGCATGATCACGATCATCCTGCCGCCGGCGACCAGCAACGCCACTCCCTTGATGATGGTGGCGGTGGAGAGCGTCGTGATGAGCGGGTTCACCTTCAGCTTGGCGATGACCAGCCCGTTGAGAACGCCCACCATGGAGCCGATCAGCACGGAGACCAGGATTGCCATGGGGATGCCTATCACGGGGATCAGGAGGGCCATGAACACGCTGGTCAAGGCCATGATAGATTCCACCGAGAGGTCGAATCCCCCGCTGGTCAGCGCCATGGTCATGCCGAACCCCACGATGGCCCCGTGCGCGGCCTGAGCGAGGATATTGAGGATCGTGTCCAGCTTGAGGAAGTTGGGCGTGACGGCGACGAGGAAGATCGAGCCCAGCGCGATGAATATGACGATCCCGAACTTCTCGTACAGCTTCAGGAACCTGATCATGCCCGCGCCCCTTCAGTGTGGCCGATCTGGGCCGCCACCAGCTTCTCGCTGTCCATGGTCGCGCGGGTGAACTCCGCGGTTTTTCGGCCCTTGTAGAGCACGATGCAGTGATCGGGCAGGTTGACCAGCTCGGGCAGCTCCGAAGAGGTGAGGATGATCGACATGCCCCGGTCAGCCAGCTCCCGAAGGATCCGGTGGATCTCCGCCTTGGCGCCGATGTCGATGCCACGCGTGGGCTCCAGGAGGATCAGGGCCTTACAATCGGTGAGCAGAGTGCGGCCGATGAGCACCTTCTGCTGGTTGCCGCCGCTCAGGAAGATGATGCGCTGGTGGGGGCCGGCGAGCTTGATGTCGAGTCGGGAGCGCATGGCCGTGAAGCTTTTCATCTCCTCCACGCTGCGGATGAACAGAACCCGCAAGAAGGTCAGCGCGCGGATGACGATGACGGTGAGGTTCTGTAAGACCGACATTGCCGGCAGGAGCCCTGCATTCTTGCGATCCTCCGTCACGTATCCGATGCCCAGCCGGATGGCGTCCGCCGGCCGATCGATGCGAACCGGGGCGCCTTCGAAGCGCACCTCGCCGGCCTTCCTGGGAACCACGCCGAAGAGGGACTGCAGTAGGCCGTGGACGCCGGAACCGAGGACCCCCGCGAAGGCGAGGATCTCCCCCCGATGCAGCGTGAAGCTGATATCCTCCACCGCATCGGCCACCGAGTAGCCGCGCACCTCCAGCAGCGGCTGCTTCGGCGCCTCGCGCGCGCCGGCCTCCGCGAAGTACTCCTTCACCACCTTGCCGACCATCATCTCGATTACTTCGCTCTTGCTGGTCGATTCAATGTCTCGCGTGTCGACCTTGCGGCCGTCGCGCATCACGGTAATGCGGTCGGCCAGCTCGAAGGCCTCCTCCAGGCGGTGGGAGATGTAGATGATGGCGACTCCGCGCGCCCTGAGGTTCTTCACGATTTCGAAGATCTTGCGGACCTCTTTCTCCGTGAGCGTGGCGGTGGGCTCGTCCATGACGATCAGGCGCGAATCGTGCGAGAGCGCCTTGGCGATTTCCACCATCTGGCGCTCGGCCACCGAGATGTCGCTGACGTAGCTCTTCACGTCCAGCGGCATCTCGAGGGTGGCGAGGATCTCTGCCGCCTGCACGTTGAGCTTCCGAAAATCGACGAGCATGCCTCCAAAGGTCTTCGGCTCGCGGCCGATGAAGATGTTCTCCGCCACGCTGAGGTCGGGCACGAGATTGAACTCCTGGTAGATTACCGAGATCCGGTTCTCCAGGGACTGGTGGGTGGAGGCGAAGGCCACCTCCTTTCCGTCCATGAGGATCCTGCCGTTGTCCGGCGGGTAGACCCCGCCCAGGATCTTGATCAGCGTGCTCTTGCCCGCGCCATTCTCTCCCACCAGCGCGTGGATCTCTCCCATGCGCACATCGAAGTCGACCTTGTCGACTGCCAGCACGCCGGGGAATGACTTGGTCAGCCGCTCAGTGCGCAACAATTCGGCGAATGTACTCATTTCGAGGTGTCCGTAAATAATTTACAGGATCGATCTCGTTCGAGTATACGTTATTCCATCCTGCTGTCAAGGAATTTCTTCCCGGCGAGAGTCCGGCAATGTAAGATCTGCGCGGAGGAGCGTCATGAACTACTCGGTCATCCTGGGCAACCTGGGCAACACGCGCGACCGTTTCCTGTCTTCCGGCTACAAGGACGAGCGTCCCGCGGATGAGATGTTCCGCCAGGCCGTATCGATCCCCGGAGTTTCGGGCATCGAGCTGGTCGGCGTGTGGGATATCTCTGCGTCCAACGCGAAATCGATGGGGAAGCTCCTCAGGGAGAGTGGCACGAAGCTGGTGTCCATCATCCCGGAGCACTTCTCGAGCAAGCTGTGGGCCCGGGGTGCCTTCACCTCCCGGGACCCGGCGATACGACGTGCCGCGGTGGCGCACACGAAGGAGATGATCGACATCCTGGTGGAGCTCGGAGGCGAGCTGATCAACCTCTGGCCCGGGCAGGACGGCTACGACTACCTCCTGCAGGGCAACTTTGACGAAGCGTATGCGTGGCTCGTGGAAGGTATCAGGGAGGTGGCGGACTATCGACCCGACGTGAGGATCTCTCTCGAGTTCAAGCCCAAAGAGCCGCGGAACTTCTCCTACATGGCCCGCTCGGCAGACACGCTGCTCATCGCGCTTGAGACCGGCAGGAGAAACGTGGGGGTCACCATCGACACGGGCCATGCCCTGGTGGGCGGGGAGAACCTCGGGGAAGCAGCCTTCCGGCTGCTGAAGTCGGGAAAGCTCTTCCATCTGCACTTCAACGACAATCACCAGGGATGGGACGATGACATGATCGTGGGCAGCGTCCACACCCTCCAGTACATCGAGCTGTTCTTCTGGCTGCGCAAGCTTGGCTACTCGGGCTGGTGGTCCATGGACCAGTACCCCTACCGGGAGGATGGCCGCGAGGCCCTGGCGCAGAGCATCGCGTGGATCGACGCCCTGCTGGCGAAGCTCGACGCGTATGGCATGGACGCGCTGGACAAGGTCATGCGCCGCGGCGAGGCCACCGAGATCACTCGCGAGCTGCGCCGGCTCCTGCTGGGGTAGTGCCTCGATTTGGGCCGCAGCACCGCCACATCGGGCCGGATCCTACTTTCCGTAGATGGTGCGACCTCCGTCGACCATGATCTCCTGGCCGCAGATGTAGTCGCCCCAGCGGCTTGCGAGGAACGCGACGATTCCCGCCACGTCGGCAGGCGTACCCATCCTGCCCACAGGGATCTGGGCAATGAGCTTCCGCCTTGCTTCCTCGTCGGCGTAGCGCTGCGCGAGGAGATCGGTTTCGATCACGCAGGGGTGCACGATGTTCGTGAGGATCCCCTTCCTCGCGTAGTTCCTGCAGAGGTAACTCTTCATCCCGGTCATGCCGGCTTTGGCCGCTGCGTAGTCGATGGCGCCGCCGCCGCCGTCGAACACCGCGCTGGAACCTATGAGGATGATCCGGCCGTGACCCCTTGCCAGCATGTGCGGCAGGCAGGCGCGCACGGCATAGTAGGCGCTGTCCAGGTTGACCGCGACCGCCTCCCTCCACTGCGCGTCGGTCTGGGTCTCCACGGGGCGCGCGGCGTTCATGCCGGCATTGCACACCAGCACGTCGATGCCGCCGCGCTCGGCAGCCACCCGGTCGGCAATGCCGCGCATCGCGGCGCCGTCGCGCGCATCCACGGCCTCGCCGCGCGCCCCGCCTCCCGGCGTGCCGGCAACCGCGGCTTGCAGCGCCGCGACCCGGGCCGCGTGCGCGGGGTTTCCCGTGTGCGTGAACACGGTGAACGCACCCGCACGCGCGAGGTGCTCCACGATGCCCGCGCCGATGCCGCGGCTGCCTCCGACCACCATTGCCGTGCGGCCCGAGAGATCGATGTCGAGCATACGCGCGCTCCTCTACCCGAGCAGCGCGCGCCAGCGGGCGTACGCTGCATCCCAGGGGCCGCGGTCGCCCGGGAGGTGAGTGCGGGTCGTCGAGGACCGGGCAATGACCTCCCGGCCCCACGTATCCACCGCAAGTGAGCCCAGTCCCGAGGTGACCTGCGTCACTTCGAGGGAGTAGCGTTCCCCATCGAAGCCGGCGACCACCGCACGTCCGTTGCTCGCTCCGAGATCGAAAACTAGGCAGTTTACGTGCGCCATCGCTCGCGCCTCCTCCTGACGGGTTCCACTGCAAATGTGGCGGGCTAGCGTACCGCGACCCTGACCTGCTGTCCAGGAGACGCATTCGCTTCCAAGATGTGCGGCGGGTCAACTGCGCCGTAGTCTGTTCGCGAACTTCCTATTGCGCTGCCGACGAAATTGGTGCGATGCTCGTCGGCAACCATGGATGCAGGCTCCAGTATGCCACGCCTGAACACGCGCCCAATCGGCCGGACTTCTCTGCGGGTTTCCGAGCTCGGCTTCGGCGGAAACGCGCTGGGCAATCTCTACTCTGTCATTGATGAGGCCGCGGCCCGAGACACCGTTCTCGCGGCCCATCAAAGCGGCGTAACGTACTTCGACACCGCGCCGATGTATGGGCACGGGCTTTCCGAGCGGCGCATTGGCGATGTCCTTCGAGCGCTGCCGCGGGACCAGATTGTGCTCTCCACCAAGGTGGGTCGACTTCTCACCCGCGGACGCATCAAGCCGCACCGGCCTTCCATTGCGGAAGGCGGCATCTTCACCGGCGAGCTGCCGTTTCTTCCCAGGTTCGATTTTTCCTACGACGCAACCATCCGGTCGCTGGAGGACTCCCTGCAGAGGCTGGGCATGAACCGAGTGGACCTGCTTCTGATCCACGATTGTGATGAGTGGAGTCAGGGGTCCCGCTATCCCGAGGCGCTCGCCACCGTCGAACGTGGTGCGCTGAAAGCACTTGAGCGGCTGAAAGCTGAAGGCACGATCAGTGCGTTCGGCGCAGGCGTCAACCGGGCGGAGGCGTGTGAACGGCTGATGGACATCGGGGATTTCGATTGCTTCATGCTCGCCGGTCGTTACACCCTTCTCGAGCAGGGAGCCCTCGATGCCTTCCTGCCGCGGTGCGTGCGCGAAGGCGTCTCGATCATATTGGCCGCGCCATTCAACTCCGGCATCCTCGCAACGGGCGCCCTGAGGATCCGTTCGCGCGTTGCGACGGCGATGTGAGGGTATCCGTTGAGCACCTTGCTCACCGTGCTGCGCGCCACACCGACGAGCCGGGCGATCTCGACGCTGTCGATCTTTCTCCGCCGCGCGACCGAGAACGGACGTTGGATTGCCGTACGCGAGAAGGATATCTTCCCTTGCTTTCGCCCTCCCGTCCGGGCGCGATCGGCCACTCCGTACCCCTTTCCACAGCGATGGTACTCCTCGTCGGGGAATAGTCAATTGGAGGGCGCGTCTGCTAAGCTCTGCTCATGAAAGCTCTCTTCATCGGCGGCACCGGCCTGATCAGCTCGGCAGTCTCCCGACTCGCCGTCGAACGAGGAATCGAGCTCGCCCTGCTGAACCGCGGCCAACGGGGGGAGTTCTTCCCCCGGGGCGCGCGACAGATCATTGCCGACCACCGGGATCCGGAAGCGGTGAAGGAAGCGCTTCGCGGACAAGACTTCGACGTTGTCGCGGACTGGATCGCCTACACACCTGCGCAGGCCGCCCAGGACATCGAGTTGTTCTCCGGTCGCGCAGGCCAGTTCTTCTTCATCAGCTCGGCGAGCGCCTACCAGAAGCCGGCGACTCACTACCTCATTACCGAGTCGACACCTCTGGCGAACCCCTTCTGGCAGTATAGCCGGGACAAGATCGCCTGCGAAGAGCTTTTCCTGCGCGAGTATCGGGAGAAGGGCTTTCCTGTGACGATCGTGCGACCGAGCCTCACGTACGGCGTCAGCCAGATACCGGCCGCGGTCGGGAGCTGGAACCACCCGTGGACGCTCGTCGACCGCATGCGGAAGGGCCGCCCGATCGTCGTTCCCGGCGATGGTACCTCGCTGTGGACCATGACGCACAACTCCGACCTCGCGAAGGGCTTCGTCGGGCTGATGGGAAACATTCGCGCAATCGGCCACGCGTTCCATATCACCTCCGACGAGGTGCTGACCTGGAACCAGATCTACAGGCTCATTGGAGACGCGGCCGGCGCGCAGCCCGACATCGTTCATGTCGCCTCGGATTTCATCGCGGCGTTCGACCCCGACGAGCGGGGAAACCTCATCGGCGACAAGGCGCAATGCGGCGTCTTCGACAACTCGAAGATCAGGGCCTTCGTGCCGGGCTATACGGCCACGGTCCCTTTCGCGCAGGGCGTGCGAGAGTCGGTCCAGTGGTTCGAAAAGCACCCTGAGCGCTGTACGATCGATGACGGGTTCAATGCCCTCTGCGACCGCATTGTCGGGGCGCATCAGACGGCGCTCGCGTCGGCGCGACCCTGACCGCTGCGCGTTTCGCAGGAGCAAGCTTCGAGGACAGCGTATTGTGAAAAGCTTTCTCGTCTGGTATACTTATACATGCGATCGATACAAGTTGGGGGGCAGTGAAAGCGGAGCGTAGAGAAAGAGGGAAGTACAACATCCTGGAATAAACAGCAGAACACCATACACTCCGTCAACATGATTGCAGGGGGTGTATTAATACTACAGCGCTGCCTTTGTCGATGATATTGGCGCGCTGACGGCAGCCGCTGAGCATAGGCGTTGCAACGGAAGTTCACATTAGGCAATGAGTGGCGTCACTGCCCATCGCGACGCAGCCGA
>Ga0315279_10001401_pt1 | contig 40479 bp, 38 predicted proteins | sample YL17G06_20_MG_FD_203694 | JGI IMG/M metagenome (GOLD analysis project Ga0315279, IMG submission 203694) | Sediment microbial communities from Yellowstone Lake, YNP, Wyoming, USA - YL17G06_20 | ecosystem: Environmental > Aquatic > Freshwater > Lake > Sediment | place: USA: Wyoming | collected...
TGGTCAACCGTCTGCTGTTCCTGGCGGCGGCCACCTCCTTTCAGGGATTTTTGCCCTTTTTCCTGATGTACGCCTTCAAAGTGGACGCCGCAAAAGCCGCCTCCATGAATGGCACATTGATGACGGTCATCGGCCTGTTCATCATGCTGTCCGCATTCGCCGGCGGATGGGTCTCCGACCGGTTTGGTAAACGGCGCGTGGTGGCCCTGAGCGGGCTGGTGTCCGCCGTCGGCGCATGTATGGTGCTGGGGGCGATTTGGGTGCCCAAAATGGCGATCATCTATGCAGCCGGCGGCGTCATCGGGCTGGGGGTGGGAATATTTATGACCGGCAACTGGGCGCTCGGCACCGACCTGGCGCCGGCTGAGGAGGCCGGACGTTACCTGGGAATCTCCAACCTGGCCGGGGCGGGCGCGGGGATGATTGGCAAGGGCATCGGCGGCCCGATCGCGGACTACCTGAACGGCTACCTGCCGGGGCTGGGCTATTTTGCCATCTTTGCCAGTTACGCGGTGCTCTTTATCCTGAGCGCGGTCAGCCTGCGTTGGGTGCGAAAAACGACGAGATGACTTTCTCGCTCTGGCTGCTTGCCCTTGTGGGGCTGGTGTTGGGGGTGGGGCTGGGCCTGTCCTTTTACATGACCCGCCGCCAGTCGCTGACCGAGATCCACAGACCGGCGGAATATGGCCTCACTTTTGAGGAGGTCACTTTCCAGGCCACGGATGGGTTGGCCTTGCGTGGCTGGTGGGTACCCGCTCCTGGCTCAGAGCGGGCGGTGGTCATTTTGCATGGTCACGGCGGCAGCATGGATTGGGATATTCACCGCGCCCCGGCCCTGCACGCGGCCGGTTTCAATGTGTTCTTGTTCGATTTCCGCGCTCACGGGCGTAGTGATGGCCGCCTGGCGACTTTCGGCTACCTGGAGCGGCTCGACGTACAGGGTGCGGTCAAATTCCTGAAACGGCGTGGCATGAGGCGGATCGGGCTGCTGGGCTTTTCCTATGGCGGGATGGCTTCCATGCTCGCTGCGCCGATCTGCCCGGAAGTCGACGCGGTGATCACTGACGGCGGTCCCGCTCGCATGAAGACGGCCATCATCGGCCGCTGCATCGAGGTGCATCTGCCGCGCGGACTGGCAGTCTTCCTGGCCTGGCTGGTCATCAATATGACTTCTCTGCGCCTGGGTGTGAATCTGTCCCGCTACGAGGCGTTGCGCTGGGTGGGGCAGATCGCCCCGCGACCCATTTTCTTCGTTCACGGCGAACTGGATCAATATTGCCCCGATTTCGATGAGCTTTATGCCGCCGCGAAGCAACCGAAAGAAGTATGGCGCCTGCCTGGCGTCGGTCACACCAAGGCCAGCGAAACCTATCCCGAAGAGTTTCGCCGCCGCGTCGTTGATTTCTTCAACCGCGGTCTATAACATCCATGCTCCCGCCGTCGTCCGCGACGGTGGATTTACTGGTGAATGGCGGCGAGACGCCGCCTATCGCAAATTCAGAATATGCCTCTCAACCTGCGCTTCTCCGAATCTGACTGGGAACGCATCGAGCGCGACTGGTCTGCCTGGTGGGCGGGGGAGTTAGAACGCCCGCTGGTGGTGTTGGAGTGCGTCGAGGTTCTGGACCGTTACGCCCCCCACTACACCAGCGTCTTTCTCGGCAACTACCCGCTCGACATGCCCACCAAGGACATCCTGAATGAATTTGTGCCGCGCCTTGAGAACACCCATTACCTAGGCGACTCCTTCCCGCGCTTCTGGCCGAACTTTGGGCCGGGCATCGTGGCGGCCTTTGCCGGGGCGCAGGTGCATCCTTCCTGGGATACCACCTGGTTCTCGCCGGGAAGAACCGGTTCGGTTTCAGAACTAAGCGTGACTTGCGGCGATCAGAATCCCTGGTGGCGGCGCGTTTGCGAGATCACACATGCCGCCGTTGAGCGCTGGGCCAGGCAGTTGGCCGTCGGCTTCACCGATTTGGGCGGCAATCTTGATATCCTTGCTCACCTGCGCGGGGCACAGCAATTGCTGTTCGACCTCTACGATGCCCCCGAAGAGATTGACCGGCTGGTGGGCGAGACGACCAAAGCCTGGCTGGCCTGCTATGACAGGCTATACGATCTGATCGCTCCGGCCGGACGCGGGATCACTTGCTGGGGGCCGTGCTGGTCGCCGGGCAGCGGCTATATGCTGCAAAGTGACGTTTCGTACATGATTTCCCCGCAGATGTTCGAGCGCTTCGTCCTGCCTGACCTGGCGGCCTGCTGTAAGAAGCTGGATTACGCTTTCTACCATTTAGATGGGAAGGGACAGATCCCTCACCTGGATATGCTGCTCTCCCTGCTACGCCTGTGCGGGATTCAATGGGTGCCCGGCGACGGCAACCCGCCCCCGCAGCACTGGCTTCCGCTGCTGAAGCGCATCCGCGATAGCGGCAAACTCTGCCAGTTGACGGTCTCGCCCGAGGGCGCGCGCACCATCCTCCGCGAGTTGGGTGGAAAGGGCTTTTGCTTCGTCATCAGCGAACCGCAGTTGACCCCTGAAGAAGGGATTGCCTTCTTGAAGGATTTGGAATAAGAAGCTAGGCTGCCTAAGGTTTGTCCAGGCCGGCACTTCCTATCGGTCATCCCCCTCTTTCCTCATCCACCAGCAGCATGACTTTGTAGGCCTCGGCGTATTCCATGCCGTGTTCTTTTGCCTCCTCCGCAGCCCACTCGCGGATCATCTTCTCCGGGTCCCAGTCGCCGAGTTGGCTGATGTGTTTCTTCAACGCCGCAATTTTGACGCCAATCGTGTCGCCGATGTCCACCCAGGTATCGGACTTTTCCGCGCCGTGGACGTACAGCTTCCTGACGTCGTGCGGCTCGTACCCCGCTTCGAGCAGGTCGGTGAAGATGAGCCGCGTCCCGGCTGACGGGAACACCGCGTACATTGCGGTCTGGGCTGCGGCGCGGTGGTCGGGGTGGTTGATGTAGCCGTTGCCGTAGAACACTCCCTGCGGGTCGCCGATGACGACCGCCTCGGGCTTGTAGCAGCGGATGAGGCGCGTCAGGTCGCGGCGCAGATCGAGGGTCGGCTCCAGTTCGCCGTCCGGGTAGTGCAGGAAGATGGTTTCCTGGATGCCCAACAGTGCATTGGCGGCGCGCTGCTCGTCTTCACGCAGCTTTGCCAGCGCCGGTTTATAGGCGGCATCGTGCGCCCGGTCGTTATCGCCCGCCTCGCCGCTGGTCACGATGACCGAGACGATCTCGCAGCCCGCCCGCGCCCATTTAGCCAGTGTCCCGGCGACGGTGAATTCCTGGTCATCCGGGTGAGCGTGGATGGACATGGCGGTTTTGGGAAGGAATTCTTTTTCGCTCATGGGGGCGATTGTAACCGATTTGGGTTTTCTTCTTCGTCGGCACATTTGACCGGATTGGCGGCGATGTAATTGGCGATACGTTCGTAATCGCGTTGGTCCCGGATGACGTGTTCGTAATAATTCCGTTGCCAGATATTGGCGATATTCAATTCCCGTCCGGCGCGGTGGGTGACGGCGGATTTGAATGATCCGATGATTGCACCAAGAGAAACGGGTGGTGTGCCGCGTGGAGGTAGGGGCGAGGCATGCCTCGCCATTACAATTGGCATCGTATCCCTCCCCATGTTTTCATGAATCATCACAATCCTATGCACATGGTTCGGCATGACCACAAACACATCCACATCCGTGTTCGGAAAATGCTCCGGGATGGCGTGCCAACATTCCTCAACAATCTGCCCCATTGCATAGGGTCGCATTTCCCCGCGTGCAATTTCCCCGAAAAGGCATTCCCGCCACAACGTGATAATCGTGACGAAATACCTGCATGCCTGGGAAAAATCGTACCCTTTCAAGCGGATGGAGCGCCTGCCCGGAAATTGCTCTTCGTTCATGGTAATGATTCTAACCGATTCGCTCATTTTCCTATGAAAAAAAAACCTTTCTCACCATAATGTGACATCTGCCAGATACCCGACATGCCGCAAGCGGGGTACAATCGAGGTGAAAATCATAGCGTAAATTAAGGAGTAATCAATGACCATCATTCTCGACGGTTCTTCCCTCACGATCGAAAAACTCGTCGCCATCGCCCTACATGGCGAAAAAGTAGAGCTTGCCCCCGCGGCCCTGGAGCGCATCAAAGTCTGCCGCGCCATGCTTGAGGAGAAACTGGCCAACAAAGAGATCATGTACGGTACGAACACCGGCATCGGCGAGTTCTCGGAGAAGATCCTTTCCGATGAGCAGGTAAAGGAATTTCAGAAGTACCTGATCTACAACCACGCGGCCGGTATCGGCGAACCAGCTCCGGTCGAATACGTACGCGGCGCGCTGACTGCGCGGGTCAACGTCCACGCGCACGGCAACTCCGGCAACCGGCCTGAGATCACACAAACCTTTGTCGAGATGCTCAACAAAGGCGTGACGCCGGTCGTCTGCCAGAAGGGATCGGTGGGGGCGAGCGGTGATCTGGCGCCCATGGCGCAGATGGCACTGCTGCTGCTGGGGGAGGGGGAGGCCTTCTTTAACCCCGATGGTGCTGGGGCAGGTGGCGAACGGCTGCCGGGGTCCGAAGCGATGCACCGGGCCGGGATTCCTGTTCCAGGTCTACAAGCGCGGGATGGGCTGGCGGCCATCAACGGCTCGAACCTGTTGACGGCCATGTCCGCCATCCACATCTACGAAATGGAGCGCTTCTTGAAACAGGCCGAGATCGCTGCCGCAATGTCCATCGAAGTCCTGCTCGGCAATCTGAAACCGTACACTGCCAAACTGCACGAGCTGCGCGGCTTCAAGGGCGCGGTCGCCTCGGCGGAGAACATCATGAAGGTCGTTGCCGGTTCCGACCTGACCACCGGCAAGATGAAGACCAAGGTGCAGGACGCCTACTCGATGCGCTCCACGCCGCAGGTCATCGGCGCGGCACGCGATGCGATTGCCTACGCCCGCTCGCAGGTCGAGATCGAGCTGAATGGCGTGGGCGACAACCCCATCTTCGTCCCGGAGATGAAGCTGACCCTGACCGGCGCCAACTTCCAGGGTTCGCCGGTCTCGCTGCCGATGGACATGGCCGGCGTGGCGATCACGATGGTCTGCGTGCTCTCCGAGCGGCGGCTCAACCGCCTGACCAATCCGGCCCTCAGCCAGGGCCTGCCCGATTTCCTCACGCCCAACCCCGGCTTTTATTCCGGCATGATGCTCAGCCAGTACACTGCCGACATGATGATCGTCGAGAACCGCATCCTTTCAGCTCCGGCCAGCATCCAGTCCATTCCCGCTGCCGCCGATCAGGAGGATTTCGTCTCGATGGGCATGAACACGGCCATCAAGAATGGGCAAATCTTGGACAATGCTTACGGTGTTCTAGGTATCGAATTCATGGCTGCCGCGCAGGCAATGGATTTCCGCCAGTTCACGCCCGGCAAGGGCACGCAGAAAGCGCGGGAAGTCATCCGCAAACATGTGGCGCACCTCGACGTGGACCGTCCGCTGTATCCCGACCATAACGCGATGAAGGCGCTGGTAAGATCTGGCGAGATTCTGGAAGCAGTGGAAAAAGAAATCGGGAAGTTGGAGTAAAACCTTTGATTTTCAGTCTCCTGGAGACTCCAAGTCTCCGGGAGACTTTCGGATTGCACAACTTCTTGCCGCGTTAATTGTTTTTATAGTCAGCGATTCCGAATCCTATAGGAGACAACCGATGAAAAGCTTGAAAGACATTCTTGGGCCGATGCGCCCGTCGTTCCTCGTATTGGCCCCGGCTTGCGCGCTGGTTGGACTTGGCACCGCGCTGTGGACGAAGGGCAGCGTCAACTGGCTGCACGTGCTGCTCGTCTTCATCGGGGCGGTGGCGGCGCACATCAGCGTAAATGCTTTCAATGAGTATTTCGATTTCAAGACCGGTCTGGATTCGCGCACGCAGCGCACACCCTTCAGCGGCGGGAGCGGCACCTTGCAGGCCAAACCCGAAATGGCGCGCACGACTTTCACCACCGCAGCCGTGGCTTTTGCGATCACCGGGCTGATCGGGCTGTTCTTCGTCTGGGTCTGGGGTTGGGAATTGATCCCGCTAGGCGTCGCTGGCCTGTTCTTGCTATATGGCTACACCGTCTGGCTGGCGTACAATCCGGTTCTTTGCCTGCTGGCCCCAGGTCTCGGTTTCGGCACGCTGCTGGTGGTCGGTACGCACTTTGCCCTGACCGGCGAGTACTCGTGGATCGCCTTCGTCGCCTCGCTGGTACCGTTCTTCCTGGTCAGCGACTTGCTGCTGCTCAACCAGTTCCCGGACATGGAGGCCGATAAAAGCATCGGGCGGCGTCATTACCCCATCATCGCTGGTCGTAAGGTCAGCGGCTTCATTTACATTACCTTCTTGCTGGGGGCTTACCTGACGATCCTGCTCGGCGTGGCCTTTGGCCTCCTGCCGAAGTTCGCCCTGCTTGGCCTGCTGACGTTGGTGCTGGCCGTGCCGGTCATTCGCAGTGTTCTGCGCAACGCTGACGACATTCCGCATCTCATCCCTGCGCTGGGCCAGAATGTGCTCATCAACCTGTTGACGCCTGTGCTGGTCGCCGTTGGGTTGTTCATCAAATAAGGAATTCGCTGCTCTCCCTTCTCCCTCCCCCTGTTTTGCTCGAAAGGGGGCTTTGCCCCCGAAGCGGGTTGTTTCTCCTGCCAAAATCGAGGGCATAACCCCCTTTGAGCGAAAATCCCGATGAAAAAACTCTCGTTTCTTACCCGGACCTCAATCCTGCTCGCCGTTTTCTTCGCGTTGGATAAAATCCTGGCCTTCATCAAATCCATGCTCTTCAACAAGATCGTCGGGCTGGAAGGCATGGGCATCTTCGGCGCGGCCAACAACATCCCCGATTACCTGTCCGCTCTGCTCTCCGGCGGCGCGCTGGGGATGGCTTTCATCCCCGTGCTGACCGAGTACCTCGACCGCCAGGGACGTGGCGAAGCCTGGGACCTGTTCTCGCGGGTCCTCAACCTGGCGTTCCTCGTTACTGGCGCGGTTGCGGTCGTCATCATTGCCCTGGCCGGACCGCTGGTGCGCACCGTTATCGTCCCGCATTTTACCCCTGAACAGCAGGCGTTGACCGCTTCGCTCATGCGCCTCGACCTGCTTGCAATCCTGCTCTTCTCCATCAGCGGGCTGGTGATGTCTGGCCTGCAGGCCAACCAGCACTTCTTGCTGCCTGCCCTGGCTCCAATCCTTTACAACCTTGGACAGATCTTCGGCGTGACGGTGCTCAGCCCGGCAGAAGGGCTTCACCTGGGGCATCTCCAGCTCCCGGCATTCGGCCTGGGATTATATGGGATGGTGTACGGTGTCATCCTGGGGGCAGCGCTGCATTTGCTGATCCAAGTGCCGGGTCTGCTGCGCTACCAGTTTCGCTGGAGGCCGGTGCTCGGTCTGAAAAGCGCCGGGGTGCAGCGAGTGTTGATCCTGCTCTGGCCGCGCGTCCTGACCATGGCCTGCATCCAGGCGTACTTCGTCGCCCGCGATAACCTGGCCTCCCATTTTGGGACGACTGGTGTTGGTGCGTTGAACCTGGGCTGGACCATCCAGCAGGTGCCTGAGACGATCATCGGCACGGCCATTGCCGTGGCGCTGCTGCCGTCGCTGGCCGGGTTCATCAACCGCGGCCAGACTGCGGATTTTATGAAGACGGTCAACCGCGCCCTGCGGGTCATGCTGTCGCTCTGCCTACCCGCGGCGGCCCTGCTGGCGCTGACTGTCCGCCCGCTGGCGGCCAGTTTCTTCGGCTACGACACCGCTCGCCTGGACCTGCTGACCGCCTGCACCTGGGCGTTCCTGTTTGGCTTGGTGGGCGATACCTGGCTGGAGGTGGCGGTGCGCTCGTTCTACGCCAACCAGAACACGCGCACACCGCTGGTGGCGGCCTTCATCCAGGCAGTGGCCTTCGTCGTGCTGTCGCTGCTGCTGAGGCCGCTGATCGGGCTGGCTGGCATCCCGCTGGCCGCTGCGCTGACGTTCACCATGCAGGCGGTGGTGCTGCTTTCGCTGCTCAACCGCCGCTTCCCCGGCCTGCTGAATGTGGGCAGCACTGCGCTGCGGGCTGTCCCGGCGGCTTTGCTGGCTGGGCTGGTGGCTTACGCTACAATGCGCTTCCTGACGCTGCCGTCGCTCTTATCCACTCTGCTGGCGGTGGTGGCGGGTGGGTTGGCGTCTCTCCCGCTCATCTGGCGCGAAGTGAGGATGCTGTTCCACCTGTAAAAGAAGGGATAAGGAACCCGTTTTATCTGAGAAAATGGGTTCCTGCCGGCCCTGCAAACTTGGGGTATAATCGCCGCCATGTCTGATATAAACGATACACAACCCCATGTCATGAACGATATACAACCTGATGTGGTTGCCTCACCTGCAAAAAGGCCTTCGCGCTGGATCGCAGTCCTGGGTTTTATTCTCCTACTTGGGCTGGGTGTTTTGGGCGGTTACCAATCGGGCCTGAATCAGCGCCGCGCTGCCCAGTCCACTGTGGTTTTCCAACAGCTCGACGAGCAGTACCAGCTTGGCATCCAGGCCATGAACGAAAAACGGTACGAAGTCGCTCTCCAGCATTTCCAGTTCGTCGTCGAACACAACCCCTCTTATCTGGGTGTCCAGGAGAAGTTGACCGAAGTGCTGGTAGAGCTGAATATCACCCCTTCGCCGACGGTTACCCCAACCCCGGCCTATACCCCGACCCCTGACCTGCGCGGCGTGGAAGAGATCTTCACGCGCGCCAGGCAGCTCCTCGATGCCCAGGATTGGGATGGCGCCGTCTCGAACCTGGATTCCCTGCGCAAATCCGATCCCTCTTACCGGGCGGCCGAGGTGGACGGGATGTATTACATCGCCCTGCGCATGCGCGGTTACGGGAAGATCATTCCTCCCTCGCAATTGTGTAACGACATCAACCTGGAAGGTGGCATCTACGACCTGACTTTGGCGGAACGATTTGGGCCATTGGATAGTCGTGCCGAAGCCCTGCGCACCTGGTCTCGGTTGTATATTACTGGCGCCAGCTTTTGGGAAATAGACTGGTATCAGGCAATGAACTATTTTAGCCAGGTATATCCCTTCCTGCCTAATTTGATGGATTCTTCGTGTATGACGGCCACCGAGCGTTACCGTTATGCGACGCTCAAATATATCGAACTGGTATGGTCGTTAGGCGATTACTGCACCGCGCAGGACTTGTATGATGCCTTTTTTCTCAATTTTCCTAGCGAGAGAAACGCGACTGCTTACCCGACTGCCACTCAAGTGTACAAGTATTGTAACGAAGGCGGCGCGCCAACGCAAACACCGACACCATGACAGCCCTTTTTCCCAATTTGTGCTAATCTGTGTAATCTGTGGTTAAAACAACATTAGGGGGTCTTATCTATCTCCCCCTGGGATGCTCGTAGAACGTATACGGCTCGTCCGGGTAGTAATGGATCAGCCGCCGGTTGGGGAAATCGGCTTTTATCGCCTCGTCGGGTATCCCTCCCTGGCCGAAGGTGAAGATGAAGGGGGTGGTCAGCCAGGGATCCTGCAAATCCAGCAGCGCGCCATAATCGGTCCACGTGTCCTGGATGTGGACGACGACGATGGCCGGTGTGAGCGCTTTGGCTTCTTCAGTCTGGAATGGGAGCAGATCGGCGCGCTCGACGCCATACAAACCGTCCATCCCTTGCAGGCGAGTGGGGAGGTAGAGCAGGAGGTTGTAGCTTACCAGGAATGCCAACAAACCGGCCGCGACGAGAAAGCGCCCGCTCCGCCAGCTTTTCACTTTTGACCAGCCTGCCAGCCAGAGGAATCCAGCCGCGCTGAGCAGGGTCACGCTGTAAAATCCCTCGAAATAATAGCGCGGGCCGAATGTCGTCGAGCTTGTCCAGTAGAGCATGTACACTCCGGCCAGGCTGACGAAGACGCTGCCGACCAGCCAGGCTGGCCGGTTGCGGCGCGCTGCCCACAGGCCGAGGGGGAGAAATAGCCAAGAAAGATCCCCCCAGCCAAAGAAGTCACTCCGCCCGGTCTCCAGGGCTTTCTTCAGGCTGATCAAACTCCAGAACAGGTTGTGCCCTCCCTCCTGGCGGCCAAAGCCGGGGCCAAAGCCAACCTTGTCGTAAGGCCACCACAGGGTATAAGGGTTGGTGAAGGGACTGCCTGTCAGGGCGAATTGCCAGAGCAGGAACAGCGCTGAGACCAGCAGGGCGACCATGCCAATGAGTAGGACGCGCCGGCGAACGTCCCAGCCACCGCGCCAAAGGAGAACCAGGCCGTGGATGAAGAAGGGCAGCGAAATGCCAACGGCGGTCAGAGACCGGGTGAGGGCCAGCAGGCCCAGGGTCAGACCGGCGACGAGGCTCGTTATCCAGCGAGGAACCGGCATCTCGTAAACGAACGTGTCCAGCCAGGCCAGCGCGAAGGCTAGGCTTAGTACGAGTGACCAGGTATGGGATAACAGCGAACCGGAGAGCATGAGGAAGAACGGGGAGAGCAGCGTCAAAAGGGCGGCCAGCAGGCCGGTCGCTGGGGTGAACACTTTTTGGCCCAGCCGGTAGGTCAGCCAGACCGCCAGCCCGGCCAGCAGAGGGTTGACCCAGGCGCGCGCCCCGAGCAGGTAGCCAAAGGCCAGCACCACCGACCAGCCAGGCGGATATTTGGAAAAACGCTGGCCGTGATAATCTACCACGAACGGCGTCATCATGGTGTTGGGGCGGGGCGGGGAGGGGATGGTCAACTGACCGCGCGCGTAGACCTGCGCCTGCCAGACGTACGCCATCTCGTCTTCGATGTGTGGTATGCGCTCGAAGACAAACTCAGCGACCAGATATGCCGCTGCGATGGCAACCAGGCTTAAGAGCAGGGCGATGCGGTCTGTTTTCCCCATGATGATCGCTATCCCGTTGCCAGCACGCCGGTCAGGTCGTAGGCCATCGTGCCAGTGATGCGGACGGGCACGATCTGCCCGATTTCGGCCTGCCCCTGCGCAGCACCTACTCGGTCGGCAAAGACCAGGCCGTCAATCTCCGGCGCGTCGCGGTACGAACGCCCGATGGACAGCTCCTTATCGAAGCCCTCGACGAGGATGTCCAGCCTCTGCCCGACGAATGACTGGTTGATCTGCAAAGAGATGCTCTGCTGGAGGCTCATCAGGCGTTGGTAGCGTTCTTCCTTGACCTCGGCCGGGATTGGGTCGCCGAGCGGTTCACTTGTGGTGCCTGGTTCGAACGAGAACTGGAACGCCCCGACGCGGTCGAAACGCATCTCCGAAACGAAATCCAACAGCGTCTGGAATTCCGCCTCCGTCTCGCCTGGGTAGCCGACTATGAAGGTAGTACGTATGGCCAGGCCTGGTAATGCGGCCCGCATCCTGGCGAGCGTCTTGTGGACCCAATCCACATTGGCCGGGCGGGACATGCGCCGCAGGGTGTTGGGGTGGGCGTGCTGGAGCGGCATGTCGAGGTAGCGAAGGATTTGCGGGCGGCTTGCCATCACCGCGATCAGCCGGTCAGTGATGTAGCCCGGATAGGAGTACATGATGCGGATCCAATCCAGACCCCCCTCAATCCCCCCTGGAAGTGGGGATGTTTGTATAATCTCGTCTGCCAGGCGTTCAAGCAGGGTAGCTAGGCCGTCTTTCATGCCCAGGTCGTGGCCGTAGTCGGTGGTATCCTGGGCGATCAGGACGAGTTCGCGCACGCCCTTTTCGCACAGGCGGCGGGCTTCGTCGAGGATGACGTTCATCGGGCGGCTGACGGTCGTGCCTTTGATGAGCGGGATGGCGCAGAAGGCGCACGGGCGGCGGCAGCCATCAGCAATCTTGAGGTAGGCGCTGCCCCCGGCAATACTTGCACGCAAGACATTGCCCTCATCCGTGCCGATGGTGAGCGCGGCGGGCAGATGATAAAGTGGCTCCGTGCGAGTCCCTTTGTGCAACTGGCGGACGACCTCTACAATGTCCATCCAACGGCGGGTGCCCAGAATGCCGTCTATGCCGGGAACTTGCTTCGCAACCTCGGCCCCGTAGCGTTGGGTCAAACAACCGGCTGCGATCAGGAGTTGGTCAGGGCGTTTGGCCTCGGCCAGTGAGCGTAGCACGGCGAACGATTCTTGGCGCGCCGGGCTGATAAATCCGCACGTGTTGACGATCAGCACGCTGGCCTGCTGGGGCGCTTTTACGAGCCGGTAACCACCCTGCTCCAGCAATTGGACCATCGAGTCCGAGTCGACCGTGTTCTTTGCGCAGCCCAGTGAGGTTAGATGGAACGTTTTCCTATTCAAGGTATCTATGGCTTTGCGGTTGGCGTGGGTGTATATCTTGGGGTCGGCGTTCCCGTGGCTGTCGGCGTCACGCGCGGCGTGTCCGTCGGCGTAGGCAGCGGGGTCGGCGTTGGCTTCAGGACGTTCTTCGGTGTGTAGATGAGGTCAACGACTTCGCCGCGGGTGCCCATGACGCCCAGATCGGTTTGGTTATAGATGATCTGCACGGCGGACCCGTACCCGGTCAGCACTTCGATTCGCTCGCTCCCGTCGAAGGGATAAGCGCTGCCTGCCAGGATGCGGCCTTCAAGCTCGATCTTGCCATCCACTGTGACGCGCACCCAGGCGCGCTCGAGGCCGATCACAATGACCTGCACGTGCCCCGGGATCAAGGTTGGGTACTCAACGGCTGAGGTGGGTACGTTGGCTAGGCTTGGCGTCATAAGCTCGCTGGTTTGGGCGGTCGCGGAGGTTCTGGAGCCGGGCGCTGGCGAGACCAGCAACATGTCCGAGATCGAGGGCGCGGTGGCTTCGGTTTTGGGTGCGGCACGCAATCCAATCACCTGGCTCGTGCCCCAAATGGCGAAGAAGAGCAAGAACAGGATCAGTCCGCCGCCGAAGATCAGGTCAAGGGAGAGAAAGCGCCGGATCGAGGGTGGAACGCCATGCTCGAACCTGGCGCGCTGCGGTTTTTGGTAGCCTGGAGTCCGATTATCACTTTCGAGGGGCTGGGGTTGGCGTTCGAGTCGCTGGACCTGCAGGCCTTCGGCAAAGCGGAGCAGGATTGCATCCACCTGCAAATCCAGGAAGTGGGCGTAGTTGTTCAACATGCCGCGCGCCTGGACCGAGGTTGGCAGGTGGTTGAAATCACCGGCTTCCAGCGCCTGGAGATAATGCTTGCGGACGTGGGTATGTCGCTCCACTTCGTCGAGCGTCAGACTGAGCAACTCGCGGCGTTGGCGCAATTGCGCGCCGATGGCGAGGAAAATGCTCTGCGAAGGCGTAGACGTTCGAGGCGCCGCCGGGACAGGTTCAGGCGTCTCAGGCGCGGCGGGTTCAGCCTCAGGTTCAGGCTCTACTTCCACCTCAACCGGTTCTTCCTCGGCAGGTTCAGTTTCAATCGCGGTGGTTGTAGTTCCTGCCTGTTCAGGTGGTGGTTCCGCGCTTTCTCCGCGCTGGTTGGTGATCAATTCTTCCAACGATAGGCCGAGGTAATCTGCATAGAGGCGTAAAAAGCCACGCGCCTGGACGGGTGAGGGGAGCGCATCGAAGTTATCGTCCTCGAGGGCATCTATGGCATGGGCGCGGATGTGCGTGGCCTGCGTGACCTGCTCGATGGTCATGTTACGCGCCTTCCGGGCTTTTTTGAGTTGTTGACCGATTGATTCTGTCATGATCCTTGAATTGTATCATCTCATCAAAATGGGAAGCGGGTGTGTGCGGGCGGTGAAGCCGCCCGCACACACCCATCCTCCCTTGCATATTGAGAAGATACCTGGAATAAAACATCACCGGTTCCCCTCAGTGGTTTGACCGGTGATGTTTGCTTGTGGACTTACGTTCGGGAAGCTATGCTTTGGCTGAGGGTTGGGCGGTCTCGCCGGTTTCAGCCTCGCTCACGGTCTCGGCTGGTTCAACTTCGGCTGGTTCAGCTTCGGCAGGTTCGGCTTCAACAGGTTCGGCTTCAACAGCCTCAGCTTTGATAGGCTTGGCTTCGACAGCCTCAACTTTGACAGGCTCGGCTTCAACAGGTTTGGCTTCTATGGGTTTGGCCTTGACGGCTTCAGCCTTGGGCTCGACCGGCAGGCTTGGCTCCGCTTCACCTTCGCGGTAGACGACGACTTTGACCTCCGGGATCAGATCCATCGTCAGGCGAATGTGAACATTGTGTTCGCCCAAGTTGCGCAGAGGCTGCATGTCAAGCTGCTGACGCTTGAGGGCGTAGCCGGTCTTCTTCTGGATGGCGTCCACGATTTCTTGCGAGGTGATCGAGCCGTAGAGTTTTCCAGTTTCACCGGCGCGAGCGGCGAAGGACAATTCCAGGCCCTTCAGATGCTCGGCAACCACGCCCATCTCTTCATTCAGGATGGCGCGCTGTTCGGCGGCTTTTTGGCGGATCTTCTCGGATTGTTTCAGCGCGCCCGGCGTGGCTAACACAGCCAGTCCCTGCGGGATCAGGAAATTGCGCCCGTATCCATCCGCGACGCGTTTGGCGTCACCTGCGCGGCCGAGTTTGTAAACGTCCTTGATGAGCAATACTTTCATTATTCAAGCCCTTTCTGGGAAGATAAGTGTGGAGCGAAGGGTACAACGCTCCGGGGGCTGATTTTACCAGACCTGCCGTCAGGTGGGAAGGTTGATTTCAAATTCATGTTTTGAAATATTTAAGATTGGAGTATAATGGATAATAACGTTATCTCTGCCGGTCATCTTCCTCCTACAAATGACTCAAGCGACACTCCTGGTCATAGAGGGTAAGCGCGCAGACCATCCCGCTTTCGCTGCTGCCCTGCGTAAGAAAGGATTCGAGGTTGAGCTGGTCACCAGCGGCAGCCAGGCTTTCGCGCGCCTGCAAGGCTCGTTCGATCCCGATGCCGTGGTAGTCCACGCGGCTTCTTTGCGTACCAGCGGCAAACGCATCTGCCAGTCATTGCGGGAGAAAACGGAGAACCTGCCGATCCTCTTGATCCTCGATCCGGGCCAGAAAGCCGGCAAAACGTACGCGAATGTGGCTTTGTCGCTGCCGTTCACGATCCAGAAACTGGTCAACCGCATCCGCCACCTGCTGCCCGGTGACGGTAAAAATAGCATCCACGCGGGTCTGATCCGGCTGGATGTGGAGAATCACACCGTTCGTTGTTTTGGGAAACAATCGCGCCTGACGCCGCGGTTGATGAGTTTGTTGAAGATATTGCTCGACCATCGCGGCGAGGTGATCGAGCGGAAGTCGCTCTTCTCGCAGGTCTGGGAGACGGATTACACCGACGACACGCGCACGCTGGATGTGCACGTTTCCTGGCTGCGACATGCAATCGAGGCTGACCCAAAGAACCCAAAATTATTGAAGACTGTGCGAGGGGTAGGCTATCGTTTAGACGTATGATCGGGTGCAGGTACGAGACCTACCCCTACGCTGTTAATTGGATTTGTTCTCCATTGACTGTAACTGCCCGCACGCAGATTTTCCCCAGTGCGACGGGCAATTCTAATTTAAGGAGGATGCTTCCTCTGCGAAGCGGACGCCGGGCCTGCATCGCGCTCTTGAACGTGATCCCATCCCAGGCGGGGTCCACCTCCCAGTAATCCAGGGCAGGCGGATTTTCGAGGACAATCGTTCGGTTGACCTGTTGAAAGTTGAAGGTTGCTTGTGAGGGGGGAATTTGGATGGATGAATCCCGTTGAAACGTGAACGGCTGTTTTCCTTCCAGCAAGCGGACGCGACTGGTGTGGACTGCGCGCCAGGTTAAATCACAGGCCAGGAAGCGGCGGCCAAGCCGCGCCGCAACCAGCGGGAGAGTCCCGGAGCCGCACATGAAATCGGCGACTAGATCGCCAGAATTTGATGACGCCAGGAGGATGCGTTTGATCAGGGCTTCTGGCTTTTGGGTCGGGTAACCGGTGCGCTCGTTGTGCAGCCGGGCGACAACCGGAAAGTACCACCAGTCTTCGGGGACTTTACCGCGCTCCAGGTCGGGTATTTTCCCGAAACCGGCCTTGGGAGAGGAGTTGAAGGTCTTGACCGTGCTTGGATTGTAAGGCTCGCGTACGGCGTCCGTGTTGAAGGTGTAATCGCCGCTCTTGGTATAAACCAGGATGATGTCATGCTTGCGGTTGAAGGCGTGACGGATGGGCGAAGGGCCGTGGTAAAGCCAGACGATTTCGTTGAGCAGGCGTTCACGGCTGAAAATTTCATCCAATAACAAACGCGCGTAAGCGTCCGCGTGCCAGTCCATATGAAGATAGAGCGTGCCGGTGGGGGCGAGCAGGCGGTGCATCAAGGCCAGGCGCGGATATAGAAAGTTCAAGTAAGCATCAATGTCTGACCAGTGGTCGGCGTAGCCCTCGGCCAGTTGCCATTCTTGCGGACGGCGCGAGTTCTCGCCGCGACCGATGCGGGCGGGATAGCGTTTGTTCGTGAAGAATGGCGGATCGGCGTAGATCAGGTCAATGCGCCCCTCGTATTGCGGCAGGAGTGCCGCCATCACCTCGAGGTTGTCGCCCAAGTACAGATGGTTTTCCGGCAGGGCTTCGGGGTACCCTTGACCTTGCGGGTAGGTCACGGCCTCAAGCAACAGGTCAGCAGGCCCTTCGTCTGCGCTCAAGGCAGGCAGAGGTTCAGGCAGCGATTTCGTGGGCCAGGTCAGGGTGGGTGTCATGGAGATATTTTCACCAGCGTCCCGTAACCCTTGCGGTCGAGCGTCTGCTTGTTGATTTCGTTAAAACCGGCCGAAGGCAGCGTCCAGCGGAAAAGCCACTTGGCATCTGCTATGCGCATATTGACGCAGCCGTGGCTCATTGGGACACCGAAGTTATCGTGCCAGTAGGTGCCGTGGAAGGCATGGCCCTCGTCGGTGAAGAAACTGCACCAGGGTACGCCGGGCAGGACATAATCGTCAATGCCTGCGGCTAGGTTGGCCTCGCCCATGTGTTTGGAGGGCATTTTGACTATGATGTTGTGATTACCGGCAGGTGTAATGGTGGGTGTGCCGCCAGCGCCGGAAAGCTCGGCGATTCCGGAGGAAATGGTGGTTTGAAAAACAACCTGGTCAGATTCGTAACAAGTAAGGGTTTGTGTATTGAGAGCGACCTCGATGCGTTTCTTCTCCAACGGAACGTCCGGCGAAATGGGCGCGATCTCTTCGGGTGAGACGGGGCGCAGGTGAATGGCGGGGGCATGGTAGGTTGCCTCGTCGAGTTCGTCGAGGATGCGATACCAGGGCTGCCCGTCGGGGCCGGGTTCCACTGCCACGATCCAGTGGACCGATCCGTAATACAGCCGGTAGGTGGTTTGCCAGCCGTCATACGGGGTGTAGCGGTAGGATTGCGTATACGGCACGGTGACTTCGGCCAGCAATCCCGTTTCAGGAACAACGTTTAGCGGTTGGTTGTAGTGGATTTTAACCCGCTGCAGGCGCGCCCGGTGCATGTACCCGCCCCAGACGCGGTACCAAACCGGATTGTACTTCGGTTCATCGGCGGTGATCTCTGCGTACATGTTGACCAGATCGTCCCGGTTCCAGGTGCTGACGATCAGGCTTTGGTCGGTCGGCCTCTGGTAGACGCTGACCGACTTGGTCGCCACGCGCACTAGGTTGACGTCGTCGAATGCGGTGATTTCCGGTAAAAAGGGAGTGAACGCCATGCCTCCGAGGGCCAGGGCGCTGAGTTTCAAAAAGTCGCGGCGTGATATGGGTCTCATAAGGCTATGATTTTACCTGAAAAACAGGCTTCCGAAGCCACCAAGGCTTCGGAAGTTTTGTTCGTGCTACATATTCAGTTTTAGGCTTCCACGAGTATTGGCAGCATGTCCTTGAGCACTTCTTCGAGGGCCATGGTGTGAGTGCAAACGCCGCGCGTGTGGAAGAAATCGCAGTCACAGGACCATTGATTGTTCGCGAAAGTGACGCGGTGGGCGTTGTTTTCCCCATCTATATTGACTGTGAACGCTTCGAAGTGGAAGCGGTTTCGTTCCCTGGCATAACGCTTCGCTTTTTCGATTTTTCCGATCATTCCATAGTCCATATTTTTTCTCCTTTACAGAATTTCATCCTTTGTAGGATTTCATGACAAAAGGCACGCATCGAGACGCGTGCCTTTCACGAAACCAATCTGGAAAATGTAGGAGAAACTCGCATAGGCCGAATTCCTGATATGAGTATATAGCGAATCAGCCGCGAAGTCAACCGGAGAAGCGCCGGTTTGCAAAATCGTATAGGAATCGTTGGGAATTGGTAGAGGGATAGTTTGCCAATTATGGTAGCCGGTAAGCTACCATTATTTCTGTTGGATGCTGTCCATGTACTCTTTGATGGTGGGGACGGCCGTGAGCCTTTCATAGAAAAAGTTATTGACCGCATTGATTACTTCCGCTCGCGCCGCCTCAGCTTGGGTGTTCAGTCCCTTACCGCCCTCCTGTTGGCCTAACATGTCACGCAGGCGCAGGAGCAGGCGCACGATCTCGGCTTCCTGATCGCCCTCCAGGGCCTTGATGACGGCCAGGATCAGGTTGTCTACCTGAGCGAGCATTTGCGCTTTGGTGATCGCGCCGCCGGGCTGGCAGCAGTCATCTATCGTGCGGATCAAGGCCCAAACCTGGTAGAGCATGGTGGCCGGCTCGTCGAAAAGCTCGCGCAGGAAAGCCGCCTCTTCGTAGCGGCCGGTCAGGCGGAAGATATTGTACAGCCGCTTGGCAACCTTCCCATAGTTTACGTCTTTGGTCAGGTACTTGTTGACCTCGTGTTCCAATTGCTCGACGTAATGGTCGAGCGCGTCGGCGGAGACGTGTTTGGCGAGTTTCGAAAAGATGGGAACGGAGCTGGAATCGAGATAGACTTCCTGGAAATAGGGATCGAGGTAGCCGTCGAGGGGCGTTATCGTCCCATCGGGAGCCTCCCAGGTCACGTCGAGCATGTTGCTGGCGTTGGCTAACTGACCTCGCACAGGGTCGGCGACCACCCAGTCCAGTTTGCACCAGCCGGGATCCTCGGCCAGGCTTTCCCAGCGAAGAACCGTTGCCGCGCCATCGGGCCGCGAAGCCTCGATCTGGCCGCGCTCGATCTCCTCCGGCCTCCAGGATACCGGCGAACCGGCTTTGATCGGACGTTCGCCTCGGAGGACATCGTATGGGTAATTGCCATACTTGACCTCGATCAACTGATAGGTCGGGCCTCTCATGGCGCTCAAGGCTTTCTCACGCATGATCCTGGCCAGGATCTGGCAGGCGTGTTGGCGCGTCTCGGCGATGATATTGACCCGTTCGAAGTAGTCGCAGTCGCCGGGATAGGTTTGGATCTTGGATTGGGCCGAGGAGCCGGAAAGCGCCAGGGCCGTCTCGACCACGCCTGGCTGATCCTGGAATTCCACTAGACGCCCAATTTCGCGGAAATGGGTCAGGTCTTGCGGGCTGAAGTCGAGCAATACGAACTTTGCGCCATAGACGCCGCTCTTGATGTCTACGGAAATATCCTGGTCGGTGTGCGAGGCGGCCATGGCCGTCATCCATTGCAGGGCGTCGGCTTCTTTTAGCTCGACCCCCAGCCGGCGCGCCGATTCGATGATGCGCTGCAAGGCGGCGTCAGGGGAAAAGTCAGATTTTACGCTCATCACAAGTCTCCTCTCTAATTCTCGTTCTTTTTTCGGTATCTTCAATAATTCGGGAGAAGGTGGGGGTTCGCAGACGGGCGAAGCCCGTATGCGAACCCCCACACCCCTTTTATTTGAGAATTTACTTTTTCCGGGCCTCGGCCAGCATTTTATTGAAGATGTCTGCCTGGTCGAGCGCGTCGCGCAGAGCTTGGTGGGTAAGGTGCTGATGGGTCAAATAGCGTGGGCTGACGTATCGCATGGTCGTCTCAACCCAAGCCACGCCGGCTGACCCCATGTAGAAGGATTTGATATCCAGCGCAGCGTGTCCAAAAGGATTATATCCCAGGAAACGATGGAAGTAGTCATTAACGAACATCCAGTCGAAGGCAGCATTGAAGCCTACGAAAATTGGCCGCTGGCAAGCTGGCGTCTGTGAGGTCAACCATTCCTCGAAACGGTTCATGGCCTCGGCCGGCTCCAGCCCGCGTTCCGCCAGCTCGACCAGGGAAAGCCCATGGATGGCGATTGCTTCTTCGGTGGCGTGATCGCTGACCGGTTTCAACTCGACGTAAAATGTCTTTTCTGGGTCGTCAACCACGCAGGCGCCTATGGCCAGCAGGGAATATTCCCCTGGGTACGGGCCGCTGGTTTCGACATCTACAGAGATATATGTTTCCTTGAGTGTTAGATTTGTCATCTCAATCTGCGGTTGCGCCGGCCAAAATGGGTTCATCGCCGTTGTAGGCGCGCAACTGCGGCCATTTGCGAGCGATCAGCAGCACGGCGAGGATGCAGCCGATCCCGCCGCTGACGATGGCAACCGGCGCGCCGAAAAGCTGTGCCACGGCTCCGGCTTCGATCTCGCCCAACTGCGGCCCGCCCTGGAAGAAGATCTGGTTGACGCTGGTCATACGCCCGCGCATCTGGTCGGGTGTCTGCAACTGGCGGATGGTATTGCGAATGATCGTGCTGACCGAATCAGCCGCGCCGGTCAGGGCCAGCGCGATCCAGGCCACGGCGAAGATGGTCGAAAGGCCGAACGCGATCGTCGCCAGGCCAAAGAACAAGACCGCTCCCATGAACAACCGTCCCTGGCGGCGCAGGTCTTTTAGCTGCGAGACCACCAGCGCGGCGATCATCGCACCGACTGACTGCGCCGCGGAGAGCCATCCGTAGGCTGTCACGCCAACGTGCAGCACGTCACGGGCGACGAATGGCATCAGCGTGTTGGCCGAGGCAAAGAAGGTGGCTACAAAGTCCAGGATCATGGACGAGAAGATAATCGGGCGGTTGACGATAAAGTGGATCCCCTCCCTGATCGCCTCCAGGCTGACGCCGTTCGTGCGGGAACGATCCACCTTTTGCGAAACATCGCCAAGCAGGATCAGGGCGAAGATCACGGCCAGGAACGAGGCGGCGTTGATCAGGTAAACCGCCGCCTGGCCGGAATAAGCGATCACCAGTCCGCTCAAGGCCGGGCCGAGGATGGCGCCGGTCTGGAAGGCGATGGAGGTCAGGCTGAAGGCATTGGGCAGGTCCCTCGCCGGCACCAGGTTCGGTACGAGCGCCTGACGGGCCGGCAGGTCGAAAGCCAGGGCCACGGCCTGGATGGCCGTCAGCAGGTAGATTTGCCAGAGGTTGATGTGCTCGAAGCGGGTCAGCAGACCGAGGGTCAGCGCGACCAGCGCGGCTGCGGATTGCGTCAGGAACAGGATGCGGCGGCGGTTGAACACGTCCGCCACCGCGCCGCCAATCAACGAGAAGACGATGACGGGAACGATACGCGCCAGGCCGATGCCGCCCAGGGCGATGGGTTGGTCAGTCAGCGTGCGGATGTGCCAGAACAGCGCCCACACCTGCATCTGTGACCCGGCGATGGAGATCATCAGCCCGAGCCAGAGGTAAAAGAAGCGCTTGTGACGGAGTGCGGGAGGAATGTGCATGAGGTGTCGGTGTGCAGTGTTCAGTATTCATCGTGCTGAACTGATCACTGTCAACTGAACACTGATTACTGGTTTTAGGTTCCCCAATCTCTCAAGTACAGGAAATCGTACCCGACCGTGCGGCTGCTGATCTTGGCGACCGGCGGCATGACGCGTTTGTACTGGTTGCGGCGGACGCGCACGGCCACGCTGCGAACGAACTTCTCGTCGAAGCCCGCCTCGACGCATTCCTGCGGGCTGTAGCGTTGATCCACGAGTAGGTAGAGGAGCTTGTCCACTTCTTCGTAGGTGAAGCCGAGTTCGCCCTCGTCGGTCTGGCCCTGCCACAGGTCAGCGGTGGGGGCTTTTTCGATGATGACCGCTGGGATATCGAGTGTCCGCGCCAATTGCCGGACCTGGGTCTTGTAGAGGTCGCCGATGGGGTTAATGGCATAGGCTGAATCACCGAACAGAGTGGTGTAGCCGAGCAGGATCTCGGTCTTGTTGCTCGTGCCGACCACCAGTCCCTTGAAGGCCTCGGACTGGTCGTAGGCTACGATCATGCGGACGCGCGCCATGATGTTCCCCTTGCGGATTTGTGTCATCTCTGGCTCGTGGGCAATAAGCGGGTCCACCATGTCGGTGATGGGGATGGTGACAGAGGGGGTGCCCAATTGGTCAATCAGCATTTGGGCATGTTCGAGCGAATCGGGGCCAGAGGTTTTATAGGGCAGGCGCACCGCCAGCACGTTCTGCGCGCCGAGGGCTTCGGCAGCCAGGACGATGGAGACAGCCGAGTCGAGGCCGCCGGAGAGGTTGACCACGGCGCGCGAAAATCCGGCCCGGGTGATCTCGGTCTTGACGAAGCGCACCAGGATGTTGTGGACGAGGTCCGTGTTGATAGCGAGGTCAATCACAATCATGGAGACCAAGTTTCTGGCGCATAACAGCCCGAATTTGTTTGGCAGCGTGAAAAGCAATCCTTGCCTCGTCTTTGCCCGCTGTAACGCCTGGATACCGATATTGGACAGCGTAATCTTCGAGGCGATCAAGCAACTCCTTTTGCATTTCCAGCGTGGCATCCAAAGGGAGAGCGAGTTGTATTAACTCGATTAGACTATGCGTTTTTGGAAAATCAACACCACCCTTGAACAGGAAAGCTTTCATGTACTTTTCTGCTAGTTGTTGCGCATGAAAACATACCGCATCATAATTCACTCGTTTACGTGCGCGCAGTTCTCGTTGAGCAGTCGCATAGTCCCCCTCGGCTTTTTCAATCCATTCAGCGAGCAACTCGTTCATAAACCACTTTTCCCTTCCGCACAATTTCTTTCAGTAAAACATCGCCGAGGTCAATGCGCCGTTTGAGATCCTTTGGTGTTTTGATGACAAGGTCTATGCCAAAGTTATATTCGATGCTTTTTCGTATCTGGAATGAGAGTTCACTTTCTTTCAATGGAGAATCCATAATAACGAGAATGTCCACATCGCTTTCCGGTCGGGGCGTCCCGTAGGCATAGGAACCGAATAATATAATCTTCAATGGCTGGAATTTCTCCGCGATCTGCCAGACCACGTAGTTAATCGCCTCCTGTGGGATACGCGTCCGTTGAGTGATTGGTGGGACTTTTACTGGAATGGCAGATAAAGTTGTCATGCTGTGTCTCTGGGAGGCATTATACCTTTGGATTTGTTTTACCTTCCCTGCAAAATCCTTTTTAATTCATTTTGCACCAGTTCCGGTCTTTCATCCCGCAGCAGCGGCAAGCGTGCCCGCGTGCGGCGGATCTGCGCCAGGTCGAGTTCGCCGTAAGTCAACGCCTCTTCATCGTAGGGCCCTTTTACAATCAATTTACCATCCGGGTCGTAGGCTGTCGCGCCGCCCCAGAAGTTCAGTCCATCCTCGAAACCGACGCGATTGGCGTGGGCGACGAAGATGGTGAACAGGCCAGCGTAGGCTTTGGCGATTGTTTCCACCCACTCGGATGAACCGATATGCTCGTCGGTGACGCCGCGTCCGGGTGAAGCGGAAGTCAGTAAAAGAATATCTGCGCCATCCAGCCAGAGCAGGTAGGGTGAAGAAGCGTGCCAGAAATCTTCGCAGATCAGGATGCCGGCGCGGCCAAAGCGCGTATCGAAGGCGCGGAAGGAATCGCCTGCGGCCAGGAAGCGCCTCTCGTCGAAAATGGTGTATGTGGGCAGGTGAACCTTGCGGTGGACGTGGACGATCTCACCTTGCGAGAGGTACGCAGCGGCGATGTAGAAGCGGTGGCGGGCGTCCTCGTCCACGAAGCCGACCACCAGGTCAAGGTCGCGGCTGGCGTCGATCAGGCGATGAAAGACCGGGTTGTCCGGTGTGGGGCGATGCGCAACGGCCGGCACCAGGTCCTGGAGTACGTATCCGGTCAGGGAAAGCTCGGGGAAAACGATCAGATCGGCTTTCTGCGACCTGGCTTCCTGGATGAACTCCAGGTGTTTTTCGAGGTTGGTTTCCACGTCCCCCAGCACTGTATTGATTTGAGCGAGAGCAAGGTTGATTTGCATGGCTTCGAATATCCTGTCAGACGACCTCAATGCCTTCACTTTTCACTGTCTCGCCAACCACCCAGACCGGTTGCTGGATCGCTGCGGCGCGTTCAACGAAGGCTGTCAGTTTTTCAGGCGGGACGCCCAGCAACAATCCGCCGCTGGTCTGCGGGTCGAAGAGCAGCATTTGCGTTACTTCGCTGATTCCCTCGGTGAACTTGACGCGCGGTCCGAAGTACCGGCGGTTATCCGATGCGCCTCCAGGGAAGGTCCACATCCCAGCATATTTGCGGGCGCAGGAGACGAAGGGAATTTTGTCGCTGAAAAAGCGCAGTCCCAGGTGCGAGGCATCCGCCATCTCCATGCCGTGACCGAGCAGGCTGAAGCCGGTCACGTCCGTACCGCCGCGCAAACCAAATTCCACGGCCAGCTCCGCAGCCGACCGGTTCAACTTTACCATCCAGCCGATGACTTCAGCCACATCTTCAGGGGCGGCCTTTTGTTGTTTGAGAGCCGTGGTCGTCACGCCGAAGCCGAGCGGCTTGGTCAACGCCAGCGCGTCGCCGGGACGCAAGCCGGCTTTGGTCAGCATCTTCTGTGGATGGACGAAGCCCAGCGCGACCAGCCCGTACTTCGGCTCTTTATCCTGGATCGTGTGCCCACCGACGACCACCACCCCGGCCTCCAGGGATTTTTCCGCGCCGCCGCGCAAGATCTCGCTGCTGAGTTCAGGCGGCAGGTCAGGCGGAAGGGCGGCGATGTTCAAGGCCAGGAATGGCCGCCCCCCCATAGCATACACATCCGAAAGGCTGTTGGCGGCTGCGATGGCGCCATACTCGTAGGGTGTATCCACCACGGGGGTAAAGAAATCCGTGGTCACCACCAGGGCGCGTTCGTCGTCCAGGCGCCAGATCGCCGCGTCGTCCGGGTCGCCGAGGCCGACCAGGAGGTCCGGGTAGTTGCGGGCGTCGAATATATTTTGGATCGGACGCAGTACCTGCGCCAGCGTTTCCGCATTCAGTTTCGACGCTCAGCCCGCGCAGTTAGAGAGGCTGGTTAGGCGGATCTGGCGGCCGGTTGGTTTAGCTGGTTGCATATATTCCCTTATTACTGATCACTGATCACTTGTCACTGAGGGATCGTCGTCTCTGGCAGCGGGAAGATGAACGGCGCGTTGTTGGGCAGGAACATAACCTGGACGTTCGGCGCCAGCTTGGTGATGTACTGGTAGGTGAGCAAATCGGGATGGCCCTCCAGAGCCGCATTGATCAGCTCCAGTGCTTTGGCTTCCGCAGCGGCCTGGATGGTGCGCGCTTCCGCCGCGCCCTTGGCCTGGATCACGACTGCATCGGCCTGACCCTGGGCCACCTGACGGGCCTGTTCGGCTTCCTGTTTCCTCTGCGCGACGACGAACTCGGCCTGTAAGGCCAACTGCTCGGCGATCTGCTTTTGCTCGACCGCGGCGGCATATTCCTCGCTAAAGTGAATATCACGCAAGACGAAGTCAACCAGGAGCAAGTCGTTCTCGCCCAGTTTCGTCTCCAATTCTGTCGTAATTTTATCTTCGAGTTCGACGCGCTTGCTGCTGACAATCTCCTCCACGCCATACTGCGAGGCCATGTCGCGGATGATGCCGCGCGCCAGCGGACGTACGACTTCATCCTGGTAGCGATCCTGCCAGGTAATGTGCAGTTGGATGACCTTTTCCGGATCAATGCCATAGATGACCGAGGCGTCAATAAAGACTTCCTGTCCATCCTTGGTGCGGGCGCGGATCGAATCATCCCCCCCTACGTTGCCTTCGGTTGCCGCAGCGGACATGGTATACGTCTGGCGGGAGATGCTGTAGAGGCGCACGTTTTCGGCAAATGGGATGACCCAACGCAGACCAGGCTGAAGCGTTTGGTCACGATAGCCCTTCGCCGCGACAGCCGACATGACCACGCCGCGCTCATCCGGCTGGATGAAGAACAATCCCGCGCTGACTGTCGTCAGAATCAGCGAGAAAACGATCATCCCAATGGTGATCGAGACCGCTCCTTTCAGCGGCTTGGCGCGGGTGGCGCGCACGACTGCCAGAACAATCACGCCGACCACCAACAGCCAGGACAATGTGGCTAATCCCTGGAGTGCACTGGCGATATTCATACATTCTCCTTTTATAGCTAAAGATCATGAACAATTATAACTGTTCCCCCCGAATAAAGCGACAAAATAGTTAACGCCAGATGCGGAAAGAGGTCAGCGTACTATCCTTCAATTCCCCCAGGCGCATTTCCACGTACAGCTCGACCAGGCTGCCAGGAGGCTGGTTTAAAATTTCACGTTCTGGACGACTTGGATAAGTGCGGTGCACATTCTACCTGTAAGCCAGCAGCGCCCGAACGATCCGCTCTGCGGCGTGGCCATCGCCGAAGGGATTGGAGGCGCGCGCCATGGACGCGTACGCGGCTGGATCGTCGAGCAGGCGGTTCGCTTCCTGGATGATGAGCCTGGTCGCCGTTCCGACCAGTTTCAACACTCCTGCTTCGACTCCCTCCGGCCGCTCGGTGACCTCGCGCAGCACCAGGACGGGTACACCGAAAGCGGGCGCCTCCTCCTGGATTCCGCCCGAATCGGTCAGCACGAGGGTCGAGCGTTTCATCAGATGCACCAGCGGCAGGTAATCCAGCGGAGGCAGGAGCGTGACGTGCGGCACATCTCCAAGCAGGCGGTGGACCGGCTCCTGCACGTTCGGGTTGAGATGGACGGGATAAACGATCTCCACATCCCCGCGCGCCGCCAGTTCTTTCAGTGCTGTACAGATATTTTCGAGCGGCTGGCCGAAATTTTCACGGCGATGCGCAGTCACCAAAATTAACCTCTTCCTCGTGTCATTGCCAGGAGCGACCGAAGGGAACGACGAAGCAATCCCCTCCCGCGCGGAGATAGCATCCCTTCTATGGATAGCATCCTCTTTGGGGATTGCTTCGTCGCCACTGCGCGGCTCCTCGCAATGACATTTTATGCTAAGTTTTTGGAGTAACTGAGTTACCTCTCTCGGTTCCGCCTGCCTCGCCACTACTTGCAGCGCATCAATGACCGGGTTGCCCGTCACAGCTATGGCTGAATCCGGTACGCCCTCACGCAGCAGGTTCTGCCGTGACCATTCGGTCGGGGCAAAGTGCAGGTCGGCGATCACACCTGCCACGCGGCGGTTGATCTCCTCGGGGAAGGGCTGCCACTTGTCGTGCGTGCGCAGGCCGGCTTCCACGTGCCCGACACGGATGCGGCGGTAATAGGCCATCAGCGCCGTGATGGCGACGGTGGTCGTATCGCCCTGCACCAGCACCCAATCGGGTTTGTATTTTTCGAGCACCGGGTCGAGATGGGTGAAGATGGCCGCGCTGAGTTCGGCAAGCGGCTGATTCTCGCGCATTAGATCGAGGTCAATGTCGGGATGGATGCCAAACAGATCGAGCACCTGGTCGAGCATTTCGCGGTGTTGGGCCGTGACGCAGACGCGCGCCTCCACGCCCGGCGTCTGCGCTAGGGCATGGACGACGGGGGCCATCTTGACGGCCTCAGGGCGGGTGCCAAAGACAGAAAGAACGCGGAGGACAGATAGCGGACGACGAACATCCGACTGGTCACTGGTCACTGATAACTGATCACTTTCTGACACCAAGACGGTGAATTACAAAACCAGCCCCTTCCCAATCCTTGCCAGCCCACCCATTGACGGTGTCTAACAGAATTCGAGCGGGCGTCATGGCAGCCATTTTTTCGGGCGTCATGGCGCGCAGCTCGGTATGGTTGACGAGCAGCAGCACCGCATCGGCTTCTTTCAGCGCCGCCTCGAGGGTCGGAACGGAGGTGATGCCGGGCAAATCTGCATCCGGCTTGAACGGCTCGAAGGCTCTGACGGTCGCGCCTTCTTTCTGGAGCAGGTGAATGACCTCGCTTGCGGGGCTTTCGCGCAAGTCGTCCACGTCGGGTTTGAAGGCCAGTCCAAGGGCGGCGATCTTTTTACCGTTTAGAGAGCCGAGCGCGCGCCTGGTCAATTCCACCACGTACTGTGGCTGGGCATCATTGACCTTGCGCGAGTTGTAGATGAGCGGCGTGATATCCGGCGCCGCCTCGACGAAGAACCAAGGATCCACGCTGATGCAATGACCACCCACGCCCGGGCCGGGACTGAGTATTTTCACGCGTGGGTGCAGGTTGGCGATCTTGATCGCCTCCCACACGTCCACGCCAAAGCGCTCGGCCAGGCGGGAGAACTCGTTGGCGATGGCGATGTTGACATCCCGGTAGGTGTTCTCCATCAGCTTGACCATCTCGGCGGTAGTCGCGTCGGTCTGGACAATCTCGCCCTTGACAAAGAGGGCATACAGATCGCGCCCCGCCTGCGCCGATGCGGGTGTGATCCCCCCGATGACGCGCGCGTTCTCGATCAGCTCGCGCAGGATCTGACCCGGCAGGACGCGCTCTGGCGAGTAAACCAGGTGGAAGTCCACGCCCGCCTTTAACCCGGATTTCTCCAGGATGGGCGCGACCAGGTCAACGGTGGTGCGCGGCGGCGAGGTGCTTTCCAGCACCACCAGGTTTCCCTTGCGCAGGTACGGCACGATGGACTCGGTGGCGGATGCCACGGCGCGCATGTCGGCCAATTTGTATTTCTGGCCGTTATATTCGCCGTATTGATCGGCATAGAACGGCGTCGGGACGGCGATGATGAAAGCATCCGCCTCTTCCGGCTTCTCGCTGACGGTCAGTTTACCGGATTTGAGCGCCGCTTCGACCAGCGTGCGCAGTCCCGGCTCGTAGATGTGCAAGCCGCCGTTGCGCAGGGTCTCGAGCACGTCTGGATTCACGTCCACGCCGACGACCTGCAGGCCGTTGGTGGCAAAGGTACTTGCGGTGGGCAGGCCGATGTAGCCAAGGCCGAGGACACAGAGGTTTTGGAAATTCACTTTGACTCCGAGATGACAGTTATTTCCATTATTGAATTGAGAATTGCGTCATACCAGTTGATATACTCTCCAATTAAATCCTTAACTTTATCTATCTCATCCTTAGCTAATTCTCTACCAATTTCCTGAGTGGCAACTGTTTGTATATCTTCGATATTCAATGAGTATACAATCTCGTGTTTATTGCCCATATGTTCCTCTAATCAGGGATAAAAGATGTTCATTCTATGCCATCTTATGGCGTTAGGATGCGGATGAATTTCTTTTTTCTCAGGCAAAAATATTAACAAGTTCTCATTGGATAGAAGACGCTTCATAAAATTGTAATCCCAAAGATTACCAAAGTCAGTTGGTAATTCAATAATTCTTTTAGATGCAAGGATTGTAAGATTATCCATTAAAGTAAACCAACCAACATCGAACGTCCAATGATGTAAACGACATAACGCTATTCCATTCAAAATGTCATCTTTTCCGTTCGAACTGCGAGGTACAATGTGCGCGGCTTCCACTTCCCATTGCAGATTATTTGGAGAGTAAATTTTCATCCCGCAAACAGCACATCTGTAACCGTATGCCTCCAGTATTGCTTGTCTGAAAGCACGATCGCGTAAGTTAGCTTCGCGGGTAACTTTTACAATCTGCTTGTTCTTTTCAAGAGGATTATAGTTTTCTGGTCTATCTTGCTTAAAAATTTTCTTTACAACTTTTTGCACTTCATAGGATTTTACCGGCAATATTTCCTTCTGAGATAAGGGAATACGCAATATCTCAAGTACACGGTCATAACCTTCTTCTGTAAGCATCCATTCTCTTTCATTTGTAATGAGAATCGTAATAGAAGGTCTGGAAATCAATTTTTCCTTTGCCAAAGAGTCGGCAGCACGAAATAATAAACGATGCCAGAGGTAAGATCTTTTTACTCTGTTTTCTTTCTTATAAGTAGTTTCAAGATAGGCTGTTCGTTGTTCTTCTTTCAAACCAAAATCATTCGCGATTTCATCAACGATTTCTTCACCGGCGCCAAACTCTCTAATTACTCCATTGTGATTAAATAGTGAGATTAGCAACGCATGCTCGACTTCATTTCGAGTCGGCATATCTAAGTCCTCTAGCATTTTTCTTTCGTAGCTCATAACTTTATACCATTGAGATAAAGTGTACGCTGGATGTGACGAGACGAAGAAACTCGCTGCCAGCCTTGTTCTCGCATACGCAAGATCTAATTTAAAACATAGGTGTGTCTTTCACCATTAACTACTCTCTCTTTTATATTCAAAATAAAAGTGCCAGTGGGCTGGGACGCGGAAGAATTGCGCCGCCTTCGGCATGAACCAATCAACATAATGATCAGGTTTGATCCCACCATATGTTTTCGCTCGTTGGTCAGCATAAGGCGGTGAAGTAAAGAATAAATCAATAGAATTATCAGGAAGTCCTTTTAGAATTTCCTCGCAATCACCCTGAAAGATTCTGTTCAGGAAATCCATTTCCCAATCTCCGTCACTGTTAGGACACCTCAAAAGCATCTTGTTCCAATATCTTGACCTCGAGTATCCGGAAACCGATCTCTTCTCTTTCTGTCTTCCAAGATTCATCCGAGCATCCAACAAAGTCAGCAGCCTGAAGAGCAGATTCAATACTTGGTGCTTCAACTTCTACTAAATAGGTGCGAGCAAGACCAACAGTGAAAGTAGGCATATCGCTCTCCTCTATTCTTCGCGTTGTATTCTACCCCAAACCCACCGGTCCGTAAAACCGGCTTTTCCGCCACCTTGTCGGGATTGAATCCCGACCTACGAAAACCAGGATCGTGGATTTGCGTATGTTAAAGTGGAGCGCGAATCCGCCGATTGTTGTATAATCATTTCAGCGGCTCCAAGAAAGGAAAGGCTATGGAACTCCTTTTAGACCCCAATCTCGCTTACGTACTGCTGGTACTCGGATCCGTTTTGCTGCTGCTGGCCATCGTCACGCCCGGAACGGGGATACTGGAGGTCGGCGCATTGTTTTTACTGGCGCTGGCCGGATACGCGGTTTACAATCTCGGCTTCAACCTGTGGGCGCTGATCGTGCTGGTGTTGAGCATCATCCCATTTGTTTACGCCATGCGCAAACCGAAGCGGGAAATCTTACTGGCGTTTAGCCTGCTGGGCGTCATCATCGGTTCGGTGTATCTGTTTCCCGGCGCCGGATTCTGGCCGGCGGTCAATCCGATCCTGGCCATTATCGTCTCTGCGGTGACAGCCGCTTTCCTGTGGATGGTTGTCAGAAAAGCCATCCAGGCGCATAACGCCCGCCCGATCCACGACCTAAAGAAATTGATCGGCCAGATCGGCGAGGCCAAGACCCGCGTCCACGAAGAAGGCTCGGTGCAGGTGGGCGGGGAGTTGTGGAGCGCCCGCAGCGAGAAAGCCATCCCGGCCGGCAGCCGCGTCCGCGTGGTCAGCCGCGCGGGATTCATCCTGGTCGTCGAGCACGAGGACCAGTCAACCTAATCATCCACCCATGTCTAGTTCAAGGAGGAAGGAATGCCTACAGGAACAGTTACAACAACCGTACTTTGCGTCGTCGCCTTTGTCGTCGTGGTGCTGGTGTTCTTCCTGGCCAACGCCATCCGCATCGTCAACGAGTACCAGCGGCTGGTCGTCTTCCGGCTGGGACGCTGCGTCGGCACCAAGGGACCGGGCCTGGTGTTGCTCATCCCGATCATTGACCGGGCTGTAAAAGCGGATTTGCGCGAGCAGGTGCGCGAGGTGCCGCACCAGGTATCCATCACCAAGGATAACGCCCCCATCTCGATTGACTTCCTGTGGTATTTCAAGGTGATGGATCCGACCATGAGCGTCATCGGCGTCGCCAACTTCGAGCTGTCGTCGGCCGGTATGGCCACCACCACCCTGCGTTCCGTCATCGGCGGCATTCCGCTGGACGAAGTCCTTTCGCAGCGTGAGCACATCAACCAGACCCTGCGCCTCAAGCTGGACGAAGTGACCGAGCGCTGGGGCGTCAAGGTGACCAACGTCGAAATCCGCGAGATCATCCCGCCCAAGGACGTTCAGGACGCGATGAACAAGCAGATGTCCGCTGAACGCATCCGCCGCGCCGTGGTGACCGAATCGGAGGGCAATCGTGATGCTGCTATCAATGTAGCTACAGGGCATAAGCAGGCCACCATCCTGCAGGCCGAAGGCCAGAAGCAGTCTGCCATTTTGGAGGCCGAGGGCCAGAAGCAGGCCCAGGTGCTGAAAGCCGATGGTTTCTCGGTGGCGCTGGAGAAGATCTTCGCGGCCGCCAAGACGATTGACCAGAAGACCATGACCCTGCAATACTTTGAGACTCTCAAGAACCTCGGCCAGGGCGCATCCACCAAGTTCATCTTCCCGATGGAATTCACCAGCATGATCGAGAATTTCGTCAAGGCGAAGGAAAAGTAAAAATTAAGAAGTAAGAAGTAAAAAGTAATAAGGAAAGAGTAAAATAGAAGCCTCTCGCGCATCTGCGGGAGGCTTCTTACCTCTACCTTCTTACTTCTCACTGATGAACATCCTCCCCGCTTCTCTGCGTGACCTCGGCAGCCTGCGCCGCATCGAACAGGCCTGTTTCCTCCTAGACGCCTGGCCGCTCCTGGACCTGGTCGCGGTCCTGACCTATCCGGATGTCATCCGCCTGAAAGCGATGAATAGCGAAAAGATGATCGGCTTCATCGCCGCTGACCTGCGTCCAGTTGAGAGGATGGCTTGGATCGCGACAGTGGGCGTCTTGCCAGAATATCGAAGGCAAGGGATCGCTTTAGCTTTGTTACGTGAATGTGAGAGCCGAATAAAGCAGCCACGCATCCGCCTGTGCGTGCGGCCGTCGAACCAGGCAGCCATACGGCTATACCAGAGAGAGGGGTATCTGGAAATGGACACGTGGCAGAAGTATTACAACGATGGGGAAAGTGCGCTTCTGATGGAGAAGATATGTAAATCGAAAAACGTAATTCGCCGAATGCCTACTCGGTAAAGCGTAAAATGTGGGCTTACGTTTTACGATTTACGTCATACAGGGTACTGCGCCGAAGGCCTACTCGGTAAATAACTGCCCAAACCCCATGATTGCGAGCGATTCGGTGACAGCAAGTTCAGAGATTTATGAGAGAAGCAGTATAATCACCCCATGCCGTCAAGTAAACTCCAACCGCCTGTATGGATCGCTACACCAGCCACATTAGTCAGACTGGCTGGCGAGTTGATTCGCCATCCGCGCCTGGCGGTGGACACCGAATCCAACAGCCTGCACGCCTACCGCGAGCAGGTCTGCCTGATCCAGTTTTCCACACAGCGGACCGATTATCTGGTGGACCCGCTGGCATTGAACGATCTCTCACCCCTCCTCCCTGTGTTTGGCAATCCGAAAATCGAAAAGGTATTCCACGCTGCCGAATACGATCTCATCTGCCTGAAGCGCGATTTTGACATTACAGCCACCAATATCTTCGACACCATGCAGGCGGCGCGCATCCTGGGATGTAAACAGGTGGGACTGGATAGCATCCTGGCCGAAAGGTTCGGCGTGTTCGTGAACAAACGCTACCAGAAAGCCGACTGGGGGCGGCGTCCGCTCACACCTGACGAGCTAAATTACGCCCGACTGGATACGCATTATCTTCTCAGCCTGCGCGACCTGCTGCACGCTGAATTGGAAGAAAAGAATCGCTGGAAGTTGGCGAGCGAGGAATTTAGCCGCATTTGCCAGGTGAACGGCCACGCCGAAAACGGATGCGCGGCCTGGCAGCGCATCCGCGGTACGCAGGAATTCACAGACAGAGAGCTGACCATCCTCCAGGAACTTTGCCGCTGGCGTGAGGGGCAAGCAAAACACATGAACCGCCCGGTGTTCAAAGTAATCAGCAATAAGACTCTTGTTAGCCTTACCCAAATTGCCCCACAAAGATACGATCAACTGGGAGCGGCGGGCCTGACCATGCGGCAGATGGATATCTATGCCAGTGACATCCTCGAAGCCGTCCGGCGAGGGAGGCAGGCCAGGCCGGTGCGCCGTCCCGTCTCGCGGCGCCCAGACGAGACCTTCCTCCGGCGGCTGGATGTGCTTCGTCAATGGCGAAAAAGTGCCGCGAAGAAGGTGGGTGTGGAATCGGACGTGGTGCTGCCGCGCCCGTTCATGCAGGCCATCGCCGAGAAAAACCCGAAGAATTTAGAGGAGTTGGCAGCGTTGATGCCCGACTCGCCCTGGCGGCTCGAAGAGTACGGCGTCAAGATCTTAGAGTTGCTAACAGAATAGAGGTTCCCCATGCGTATCCATTTCAACGGCGCGGCGCGCACCGTGACTGGTTCTCAACATTTGCTCGAAGTCAACGGTTCCCGGCTGCTGCTGGAATGCGGCCTGTTCCAAGGTCACCGGCGGGAATTTTACGAACGCAACCGAAATTTCTCCTTCGCAACGCGCCGCGTGGATGCTGTCATCCTGTCCCATGCTCACATTGACCACAGCGGCAACCTGCCCAACCTGGTCAAACAAAGCTTCAGCAACCCGATCTATGCCACGCCAGCCACCGTTCACCTGGCCGACATCATGCTGCGTGACTCAGGCCACATCCAGGAAGCAGATGTAGAATTCATCAACAAGAAGCGATTCCGGCGCGGCGAGCCGCCTGCCGAGCCGCTCTATACGATGCAGGATGCAGCCGAGGTGACGCAATACTTTCGACCCGTATCCTACGACGATCCCTTCGAACCTGTACCCGGCGTGATCGTCCGGCTGGTGGAGGCAGGTCACATCCTCGGTTCGGCGGGCGTTTCGCTGGAGGTCGAGGAGAAGGGACATAAGGTGAACCTGTGGTTCTCAGGCGACATTGGCCGTCACCACGCACCCCTGTTGCGCGAGCCGGTCCTTCCCAGTGGCAAAGTAGATTACTTGATGATGGAATGTACGTACGGCGACAAGCCGCACGAAGATTTTCAAGTTGCCTATAATGAACTTAAGAACGTGATCAAACGCACGGTCGAGCGGGGTGGTAAAGTGATCATCCCAGCCTTTGCCGTGGGACGCACCCAGGAATTGGTTTATTTCCTGAACGAGATGATCGCTGAGGGTAGCATCCCGTCTGTGCCGGTTTATGTGGACAGTCCGCTGGCCGTTCATGCCACGGAAGTTTTCGAGCAGCACCCGGAGTGTTTCGACAAAGAAACCCACGACTTCATTCGCACGCACAAGCACCCGGCCCTGGAATTCGAACAACTCACTTACACCCACTCCGTGGAAGAGTCCAAAGCGATCAACGATCGCACGGGGCCGCTGATCATCATCTCCGCCTCCGGCATGGCTGAAACGGGGCGCATCTTGCATCACTTGCGCAACAACATCGAAGACCCGCGCAACGTGATCTTGATCGTTTCCTGGCAAGCGCCGGATACGTTGGGCCGCCGCCTTGCCGAACGTGAGCAGAAGGTCAGGATATTTGGTGAGGTCTTTCACCGCCGCGCCGAGGTAGCCACCATCGGCGGACTTTCCTCCCACGCCGGCCAGACTCTTCTGATAGATTACGCCATGTCGGTCAAGGATCAGGCCAGGCAGGTTTTCCTGGTGCACGGCGAAGAGCGAGCCGCTGCTGCCCTAAGGGAGCGCCTGGGAGAGCGCGGGCTAAAACAAACCGTCTATCCGGATTGGCGCGAGAGCGTGGAGATTTAGGAGAAAACATAAGAATCCCTGGATTTTTTGCCGTGAGGCCTCGAGTGTGAGGAAAAGAGTGGTAGGAGAATTGTATGAAACAAGATGAAATCCGGATAGAAAAAATAAAAATAAAAGAACTGGTCCCCTTTGCCAGCCATTACCTCGATGTGGCCAATAAAGATAACATGATCCCAATTTCGATGCAGCGTGCGGTGGCACACTCCTATAATCCTTTTGCGGATGGAGATGACATCGCCCTGCTGGTTGCTTATAATGGAGACGAATTGGCCGGTTACTTCAGTATCATGCCAGTCATGCTCAAAGATGGTGATGCTCTTCATAAAACCTATTGGTTATCGACCTGGCTGGTCTCGCCCAAGCTGCGGGGTAAATCAGTTGGTTCGCTACTGATGAACGCGGCGTTGAGTTTAAACCAGGATTACCTGGCCGCTGGCAACAGCACGGCGCGCCACGTTATTCGTAAGTTCGATTTCTTGGAACGCGAGCCACTCGAATATTATGAGATAGATCTCACTGGAACGAAAAGGCTAAATCCCATTGTGGCGCTATTGCGTTTATTTCGGAAACTACTTCACCCGTTCGAAGTCGAGGTTGAAATTACCAATTCACTAACACGAGGCTTTGACCATATCGTTGGAAGCCTGACGAAGCGTGTTTTTATTCGTTTATTGCTCTTGAATTACAAAACATTGTTGCATGAAATCAACTATAAAGAAGTCGCTGAAGTTAGGGATGAAATCGAGGAGCAATGGAGGAATCTACCTGAGGTCACTATGTATCGCGGCGCAAAGGTAGTGAACTGGATGCTGAAATACCCGTGGCAAGTCACGCCGGGAAGATCAAGGACAGAACACCTCAATTATTATTTTAGTGACGTGAGAAAGATCTTTCGGCAAATTGCATTAGAAATCACCTCACCTGACGGAAAGGAATACAAAGGCTATATTGTATTTTCGGTTTCGACGATGCGTTCAGAAATTGTTCTAAAGCTTATGGATATTAGCCTGACAAGCCGAAATGACGAGAGATTTGTGTTACCGCTAGTTCTTAGGTTTGGGCAAATGTTCCTCGCAGATAGGATTGAACTACCAAAAGAGCAGGCTGAGATGCTCACGGACGGCAATTTAAAAAGGGTGTTGCTGCATAGAAAATTTCGCATTACCCAAGGTCACCCCAAGGACGACCAAAGTCCTCTGGCAAAGGCCTGGCCGGAAATGCAGTTGAATTATTACGATGGCGATATGGCGTTTTCGTAGGCAGAGAATAGGACCTTTCAGGCGAGCGAATGCCTCCAACCGCTCCCTTGGCGAGAAGAGAAATTCATGAAAAGAATCCTAAAGAACGTAGTTCTGCACTTTGCAGATCACATTCCAAACTCTGTCTATCGAATCCTTGTCCCACGTGAGGTTATCAGCTTCGTTTATCATCTGGTTGTTGAAAAAGCTGTTGCTCATGCACAATACTTATTTCCGCATCGCCCCGTGGAAGTGTTCGAGCAAGATCTGATTTACATAAAGAAGAAGTTTCAGGTTGTTTCCTACGAAGAACTTGCCAGTGTGCTTGCTTCGCAAAACCGTTTTCCGCCTAAGGCAGCATTTCTTTCCTTCGACGATGGCTTTTCTGAATGTTTTTCGGTGGTCAGACCCTTACTATTGAAACATAACCTCCCTTGCACTTTCTTCGTGGCGACCGACCTGATGGATAACCGTAAGATGGATCTTCTCCATCAGGTTTCGTTGTGTATTGCAACAATTAGCTCTCTAGAGCCGGGCGAACTCGCTCATATTCTATCCGCGCTGGGGGAGGTTTTAAAGGTAAACCTGGATAGCTTGGCCACCTTTATCCGCTGGATAAAGAAAGTGAATAATAACGAGGATGTGACCAAAACCTGTAACATGCTGGGGATAGATGTTGAGAATTACTTGTGCACACAGAAACCTTACCTCAGCAGTGAGCAAATCCGTAAGATGGCAATGGAAGGTTTCACGATCGGGGCACACAGCCAGAGCCACAGGAAGCTCGGTCACCTGAGCCAGGAAGAGATTGAAAAAGAAATTATCAATTCCTGCCAGGTGATTCGCGACCTAACGAACAAGGAGCCAGTTCCATTTGCTTTCCCTTATTCGGCGATGGGCATCGAAAGGGATTATTTAGGTGCCTTGTTGAAAAGAACGCCTTTGGTCGGTCTCCTTTTCGACACAAAAGGCTTGAGTTTCGATAAACGTTTTATCGTCAACCGCATCTGGGTCGAGTCACCGAAGATAAACCCCACCGGGCATACGCCTTTACCACTTATCCTACGGCGGGCATATCAGACTCAACTAGGATTGCCTCTAGCAGCATAATGACCGGCATAAGAATTTCCATACCCAGACATTCGTGCAGCTTAGGGTGGAATGCTGGTAGAGGATACGCCTGCCAAACCCTCCTTGATTGACTATGCCATGTCGGTTAAAGACCAAACCAGGCAGGTTTTCCTGGTGCACGGCGAAGAGCGAGCTGCCGCTGTCCTGAGGGAGCGCCTGGGAGAGCGCGGACTAAAACAAACCGTCTCTCCGGATTGGCACGAGAGCGTGGAGATTTAGGATATAATACGCTCCGCCATTGACTGTGCTCTCGTGTCAGATGTCACGTGTCAGGTCTTGTCTTGACACTTGAAGACATGAAACCTGACACTTCCTCGGAGAGGTGCCAGAGTGGTTGAATGGGACGGTCTCGAAAACCGTTGTAGGCCTTGTGTCTACCGTGGGTTCGAATCCCACCCTCTCCGCCTGTTAGACCCTAAATGTGGGAGACTCTATCACCCCCTTGGCAAGCCTGTCTCGAACTGGCATGGGAAGCTTATTGCGACGACAGTATTTATATCGGCGCGGTCGTGACCGGCGCGGATGGCGTCATTATTGCGCGCGGGCGCAACCGCCTCCACGGTGAACGCGGGGCGGACGGCCGCATATATGGGAATCCGTGCTCGGGTGAATTGCGCCAGATGCGGGAAATGGGGCTTCCAGCTGCCAATGTGATTGAGAAACAAATTGGATATATCGAAACACACCGATAATGACAATGACAAAATCCAACCTCTCCCCAATGTTACAGACCCTGCTGGCTGCTCTGCTATTCGGCGCAAGCGCGCCACTCGCAAAAATTCTGCTGGGCGAAATTGCGCCGATTACGCTGGCGTCCTTTTTATATCTAGGAAGCGGCACAAGCCTTCTGCTGATAAAAATTGTTCAATCGCTCAACAGTAAAACCGCTAACGCAGAAGCGCTAATCAGAAAAGCCGATATTAAGTGGCTGGCTGGAGCCATCCTGGCTGGAGGCGTGGCCGCGCCAATTACCCTGCTTATCAACCTCCGCCACACCCCCGCCGCGACCGCTTCCTTATTGCTTAATTTTGAGGGCGTGGCAACCACACTCATCGCCGTGCTGGTATTCAAAGAAGCGATAAACCGCCAAATTGGGTGGGCCATTGCGCTGGTCACGACTGCCAGTATTTTGTTATCCGTGAATTTGAAAGGCGAATGGGGACTTTCCCTCGGGGCCCTGGGCATCATGGCCGCCTGTTTGCTGTGGGGGTTGGATAATAATTTCACCCGGAATATATCTTCCAAAGATCCCCTGGCGATTGTCATCGTCAAAGGATTGGGCGCAGGGCTTGTTTCCTTTATGCTGGCGCGCCTTGCCGGTGAGAGCATCCCAGGCTTTGGCAACGCCGTCAAAGCCATGCTGCTGGGAAGCCTGAGTTACGGATTGAGTATCGTCCTGTTTGTCCATGCCTTGCGGAATCTCGGCGCGGCGCGCACCAGCACTTTATTCAGCACCGCGCCGCTTTCCGGTATTGGGTTATCGCTGCTGCTGTTTCGGGAAGCCCCCGGTATCATTTTTATCGTCGCCCTGCCTCTGATGGTTATCGGCACTATGACATTATTGAACGAGGAACATACGCACGCGCACGTTCATTGCGAGATTGACCACGAACACCGTCACTGCCACGACGACGGGCATCATTTACATGAACACCCCGCCCGTGTCTTCGTCGAACAATTCCATTCACATCCCCACACCCACAGACAGTTTGAACATGCGCACCATCATCTGCCCGATATTCACCACTGGCACGAACATGCAAGCAAAGATTAGCCGCCTCATGGTTTTCAGGAAGGACGAAAGAAGATGCAAGGCATAGGGATTGAAATTCTGGTTATTTTTCTGTTGATACTTTTAAACGGCCTGTTTGCCATGTCAGAGGCGGCGGTATTTGCCTCGCGTAAAGCTCGCTTACAGCACAGAATCAACGAAGGAGACGCCAAAGCCCGCGCCGCCCTCAATCTGGCTGAAAATCCAAATCGCTTCCTACCCACCGTACAAGTCGGGATCACGCTGGTCGGCGTGCTGGCCGGCGCGGTCGGCGGCGCGACGATTGGCGAGGCGCTGGCGGTTGAACTGGCGAAAGTCCCGGCGTTTGCGCCATACGCCCATTCTATCGGCCTCGCGATTGTCGTCATCCTCATCACCTATTTTTCCATGCTGCTCGGCGAATTGGTTCCCAAACGGCTGGCCTTGCAAAACGCGGAGAAAATCGCCTCCGGCGTGGCCGGATTGATGATCTTCATTGCCGCGCTCTTCAAGCCGATTGTCTGGCTGCTCGGCAAATCCACCGACCTTGTCTTGCGTCTGCTAAGCGTCAAACCAACCAAAGAACTACCCGTCACGGAAGAAGAACTGCAAGTTTTGCTGGAACAGGGCACACAGGCGGGCGTTTTCGAGGAATCCGAGCAGGATATGGTCGAGGG
>Ga0315279_10001402_pt1 | contig 40465 bp, 36 predicted proteins | sample YL17G06_20_MG_FD_203694 | JGI IMG/M metagenome (GOLD analysis project Ga0315279, IMG submission 203694) | Sediment microbial communities from Yellowstone Lake, YNP, Wyoming, USA - YL17G06_20 | ecosystem: Environmental > Aquatic > Freshwater > Lake > Sediment | place: USA: Wyoming | collected...
TTAAGAGACCGAAGACAGCCACGCTGATTTTCAATTCTGGGAAAATGGTGTGCACTGGAGCGAAATCGGAAAAGGAAGCACGCAGGGCAGTTATGAAAGTTATTAAGGAGTTGAAGAATGGCGGAATAATCATCATCAGCAAGCCGGAGTTAAAGATTCAGAACATTGTTGCCTCCGTAAGCTTAGGCGGAAAGATAGATTTGGAACAGGCAGTGGGCACGCTTGGAAAAACGATGTATGAGCCGGAGCAGTTTCCAGGATTAATCTACAGGATGGACGAGCCTAAGGTGGTCATACTGATATTCGCAAGCGGGAACCTTGTTTGCACCGGAGCGAAGAAAGAACAGGACGTTTATGACGCGGTGCAGAAGCTTCACGCAAGCTTGGAGGAACAAAACCTCATATTCTACGAATAAAGCTCCATAGGCAAGCTTCATTTCTGCACGTTTCCTCAAAAGGAAAGAGAGGGTTTCCAACAGTTCAACCCTGTCGCAAACTGACAGGCACCAGTTGCATTTATTGGATTGAACCGGGAAACCCATCCAAGGCTGAAGGGTTCCTAAATAAAAGTGTTCCTAAGAGAGCGCGCCGCTAACACTCATGAACATTGTGGCCGAAGCCATTCGACATGCTATTCGAGTGTGTTATTGAGCGGATTTGAACCCGTTTGGGTTCGGGGATGGGCCGCTCTGAACCAGTTTGCTTAAGACAAAGAGAATGCTGGTTACAGGATATTTGAAGCAGTGGACTCGAACCCATTTGGGTTCAAGTCCGGTCCGGCCCACCACAATGACTTATTGCCAGTTGATTCAGAGTTATTCATAGGATTGACTTGTGAAAATTGCGTTAACAGTTGTTTTAAGTGATTCTCGAAGGTCTTGCTCAAATTGAAGCCAAGATTACGAGTCTTTTCCACTGAATCCTTGTCTACGTAGAGAACGACATTTCTTTTGTTTGACATTTCGATTGTACCCGGGCGATTGCGAGGGCAAGTTCCATGTTATGTGTTTGGTGCTTTCAAAGATTGCATAGCGAAAGCTAGCTGAGCATTATAACCTTCAACAATCTTAAATGTAGATAGCCATTATAAGAAGAATTCACAAGAGTTGATTAAGACTTGCCATTGTTTGATGTGGAAAAACTTGCAATTCTCGCTACAGACTATTGTGCACCAGTCTCTGAAGGGAAGAAGATAGGAATTGTTGGAAATGTTATCGCTGCTCCTCTAATTCAGCAACTGTACAAGCATATTCTTCTGAAAGGCGGACATCCAACACTGTATCTGAGACCTAAAGACTTCGACGGCTTGGAAGAGTTGCTATTCACTCATGGCACTGAGAAACAGATAACATTCGTGTCACCATTTGCTCGATTTTTCTACAGTGAAATTGACGCAATTATCCAGATTTTCGCTGAAACCAACACTAGAAGACTATCAAATATACCTCCAAACAAACTGAAAAAAAATGCTGCTTCGCAACGAGAAATAGTTGATATCCGCGCAAAGAGACTCTTGAAACCTGGAGGTTTGGCTATTATACCCTATCCAACAGGGGCTTTCGCGCAGGAAGCCGAAATGTCGTTGTTTGAATATCAGGACTTTGTTGCGAAAGCATGTTTCTTGGACAAGAAAGATTCGGCTAAAGAATGGAGAGACCTGTCCCAAATGCAAGGAAATGTTGTCAAGCGACTTAACAAAGCAAAAAGCCTGCGTTTTGTTGGCGAAGATACAGATCTCAGACTAAGCGTAGAAGGTCGAAGATGGCTTAACTGTGACGGCCACATAAACATGCCAGACGGTGAAGTTTTCACTTGCCCCCTCGAAAATTCTGCTGAAGGACAGATTAGATTTACGTATCCCGGCATTGAAATGGGCAGAGAAGTGGACGACATTACACTTACATTCAAAAATGGTGAAGTTGTAAGGGCTAAAGCTGAAAAAGGCAAAGACTTTCTCAAAGAAATCATCAAGACCGATGATGGAGCAAAGAGAATCGGTGAAATAGCAGTTGGCACAAACACTGGGATAGACAGGTTCACAAAGAATATGCTCTTCGATGAAAAAATGGGGCACTGCATGCATCTTGCCTTAGGATTCGCTCCTGTTTCCCAAGAAACTGGTGGAAAAAATCAGTCGTCTATTCACTGGGATCTTCTCAAGGACATGCGAACCGGAGAAATCTATGCTGACAATGAATTAGTCTATAAGAAAGGTAAATTCATACTTTAGCTGAGCGCGCGCTGATAATCTCAAGCCCATTGTTCGAAAGCGGCAAATATGAGTCTGAAAAGAAGCGCTCCTAAACATGGCGGTGCTGGCAAGGGGCATGCATCCAATCTCAAGTGGAGATATGTCTCCCGCATCACCCCTTTTTCATAGCTTTCAAAATATAATGCATTACACAAGTGCATTGAAAGAGATGTCTTCGGCAAGCCCTTTTCACTTATTGCATAAGACCAATGAGCGCCTTACAGATTCAAGAACCAATTTCTCTATCTTCGGTTGATCGCTTTTGACAGTAAGATCTGAATAGATTGTATCTCTGCAGGCGTGGCCAACCAGTCTTTGCATAGATTAGTTTTTCTGGATTTTTCTTCAACCAGTTCATCATGTGGAAGAAGCTCTTTGCCTTTTTCTCATCTCTCTCTTTCACTGGCTCATAACCCAAGTTTCTAATTTCGTCAAGGTATGCTATTTCCGTAAGCCTCTGCGGTTCCCCGGTGACTGTGATTCTTTCAATTTGATTGTCGCCATACATCTCTCTTAAACCATTTACCGCTTCGTCGAAGATGTAGCCTTTGCAGATTTGAATTTGTTCGTCTTTCTTGAGTTCGAGTTTTCCCAACAGTTGAAACACGACTTTCGAAGCCTGCTTCAGATACTCTTTTGATTGGAATCGCGGATGTCTGAAGTATTTGACATCCAAGATATCGTATCTAAAATCCTGAGTCTCGCAGCGAAAGGCACCTATGACCACGCCAAAAAGTAGGTCACCTATGCCCGCATCATCAACAATTATCGTCAGTTGACGCCATCCCCTTTTGCAAGAGATAAATGAACCATAAGCGCATTTATAAAAACGCCTCATATGTGTCTTATGTTGCTTGTTTCTTGGATTTCTTATCCTTCATACATGTGATGTCTATTCTCCTTAAAAGATCGAAAATTGTCTAGATCATGATAATGCGGTGGGGTCGCTTAGGTCAAAGCCCACGTTTGAACCCTTGAGCACGCTATTCACCCTTTGTCAGTTTTTGTTTCGTATCATTTGATGGGCTCGAGTGCGCTCCCGAGGAAAAAGTGGGCTTGAACCCGTTTGGGCATGGAGATCATACAAAGGCAACCTGATCTACAATGCTAGTGCAGACGTTGATGACAGCGAAGTGATAGACTCAACAGACCTAGGTATAATGGGAGCTCACTGGGGCGAATCCGAATAAGCTTCTGGACTATGGAAGAGTGCAAAATCTGCTCATGCAAAGACTGTACTTGGTTGGAATGGTTGCGAATTTGGCTGGTGTCCTAGTGATATGATTCTATTGTGAAATTGATTGCTGGCCCTGGGAACCATTCTACGCAGTAGTTACCTATTCCATGAGGAATATAGTGTAGTCCTTTTGCTTCGTGATGATACATTATAACCGTACTTATGTCAACAAAGTCAACGCAATATCCGTCTTCATTCCATACTGCGAAGCCGGAGCATGATTGTACCAGAAGTGGTTCCCATTTGATTCGCCATTTCTCGCCTTGTATGAAGAATAGGGGCGACACGGTTTGCTGTTCTGAAAGGGTAAAATTCGTCACGAATTGCCATGTCTTGTTCTCAAGCAAAGCGGTCTTGTTTATTGGTTCTCCGAAAGCGCCCCATGCCCCGCCAAGTATCCCCAAATCTGTCGAGTCTATGGCTCCATCGTCATTTATGTCTGCCCAAGGATTGTAGTTCGGATCATTTGCACTTCTCGTAGGCAAAACCATGAACAAGACTGCAGTCAAACAGGAAGTAAGCAGAGCAACAATGACTAGATCTTTCTTAGTTGTCATAGAATCACCTCCCTTTCTCCCTTAGAATCAACGAATAATATTACGCAAGCTTTGGTTATCTGTCTTTTGAAAGAATCCTCTAGTACGTGCTAAGAAACGGAATAAGAAGGGGTGGGGAAAGCGCTGAGTTTGTCATGCGGTCGCGTAGACGCTCAAATACGCCCTGGTTCCCAAGCCAACCAACTCTTTAATGGATACACGAAAAAGGTAGCGCGCGCTAAGCTTCTTGACCTAAGCCAAAATGCACTTGTGATGAGAAAACACCTTTTCCAGAAGATACACTTACATCTCGGCGTATCAGTTTTAGAAACAAGGATGAACGTCTTTGAAGCCGAAAAGTGGGCATAGACGCGGCTATCCCGTCGCAACTGTAATAGGATTAGAAAACGAGCAAGCGGTCTTGTGGAAGGTCTTCAGCAACATTGTCAAGCCTGAGAAGACCATCCGGCTTGACGGAACCAGGAATGATCCAAAAACCGTGTACAACTTCCACGAATCAATCGTCAACGCGTTGAGACCCACGCTGAGAGAAGGCGTCAGAAGCATCATCCTTGTATCCCCAGCCCGAACAAATCACGCCCAAGAATTCGTTGCTCACATTCGCGGGCATCATACGTGGCTCGTTCAAGGTCCAAGCAGGGCAACGTTCTCAGGGGCAACTGGATCCGTCGGAACACCCTCAGAAGTGTCCGCTCTGACAAGGACTCACATTTTCCGTCGGCTGATCAGCGAAAGCATTTCGGAGGAAACGGATGGTCTTGTTGAACTGCTGGAAAAACGACTCAACGCTTCAGGTCCGAACGCAATTGTGCTGTATTCGCTCGAGGAAGCAGAAGACCTGATCCTCAGTCCGCGGAAGCCTGGCAAACCCCAGCCTGAATACCTTATGCTTACTAACAAGTATCTTTCAGACAGCCGAGAAAGGAATAGGATACACAGACTGATGCAGATTGCCACAAACAGAAGTGTTAAAACAAGGATATTTGACGCAGAATCGCCAGCAGGTCTACGCCTTGCGCAGCTCGGCGGAATAGTCTGTCTTGCAAAGACGGAATAGCGCGCGCGCTCTAATCTCCAAGGACCAATACTGAAAGCCATGCAAACCCATCATATCTTTGACCGAAATTGCGCTCACTTGGCGGAGAGAAAGTAGTCTGTTTCAGGCACGCAGTCTCCGCAAACCAAATCAAGCATATTCACAATATATTGCTTGACTGACACACGCGTTCGCACATATCCAAGTCAAACTGTGAACGTGAGCGCGTGCTGCAGAACAAGAACATGTTCCAGGAAGGTTTGAAAGAGTGGTTTCGCAACGGCGAGGGAGACCGCGGGAGTTCAAGTGGACTGAATTCAAGGAACTCGATGAAAATCATTCATCTGAAGCGCGATTCCTGAAACTGGCAAGCGTTAACAACCCTTCGATAGCGAGTCTCGCCGTTTCAGGCTGCCCTCAATGCAGCGGCAAGAACTTCCGACTTCGTCATGACATAAAAATCGGAAACATAAGATTCTACTGCCCAGAATGCAGACACGAGACTTCGTTCCACATCAAGACGCCCCCACGGACTGAACTTCAAGTAACTCCCATTTATGATAAACAAGGCATGCTTGTTGACGAGAAAGTTGTGGACGGGTTTCACGAGCAAACAAATCGAGAGAAGGCCGATGCAACTGTGCTGAGAACAGAGCAGAAGTCAGATTTGGGTGGAGAATGGTTTGACGGTGCTTCTGGAACAAGTACACAGAATCGTTATCTTACTCGTGAGGAAGCAATCGAACGCGTCGCAAAAAGGAAAATGAAGGCTCAGATAGAGGCAACGTTAAGAGAAATCGAAGAGGAAGAGAAGAGCGACCGTCTGGCCTCTCTTAAAGCAGATATCTCCTCAGACTAGAAGAACGGCGGTGCTGAATTTCTGTAATATAGATGAGGAAAGATTCTGCATTTTCCGGGCACACAATAGGATATGGCGCGAGCCTTTTTGAGAGAAATGGAGTATCTTTCAGCGCGCGCTTCGCTGGACTCGGACCCATTTGGGTTTTAGTCCGGTCCGGTCCACCACACACATGAAAAAACATTGTTCTCGCTGTTGTCCACCAAATTGACGGTTGAGAATTGCAGTATTAGGCGTTTCATGTGGTTCTCAAACGTCTAAACGTCTTTGACAGATTGAAGCCAAGTTCCCGTGCCTTTTCAATCAATTCCTTGTCAAGATACAACACAACATTTCGCTTGTTTGACAGTCGCATTCGCATCTGGATGATTGCGACGTGATGTCCCATGCTATAAGTTTGGTGACCTGTCGATTGTTTGCCCAAAGAGGTATTAGGCACACAGAAAGGGCCCCTAGTCACACTGGACCAGGGAACCGGTGACGTCGATCAATGCATGATATAAGGCGCTACTCGAGGCTTCATCGAGCAAACTATAAGTCGAATGTTGTCAATTATGCCTCCCGCTTACTAAGCACTTGCGCAAGTTGCCATTTATCGCAAAATTTAAATAAAAACTGTGACAATTGCTAATTGAGGCTTGAGTAGTGCCTAAAGCAACCAAAGGAAAGAAGAAAAAGCCCGCAAAGAAGTAAGAACAGAAAAATCACCTGTAAACGTACAAATCCCCCCAAATTTTCTCTGTTTATGAACAAGGTGTTGTCCATCAGAGGATAGCACGCGCTACAAAAGCGGAAAGTTTTTAGAGCCAGCTTGAAGCTGATTATCAAGTTGTAACTTGGCTTTGTTTGAGGAAGAATTGGGAATCTGGGGCAATGCACTTGTTCTTGCTGCTTCGCTTGCCATTCTCCCGTTCTTCTCCGACCTCACAGACAAAGCCAGATTTTGTTCAAAAATCACCACAAAAAGATTATATGCAGCGCAAGTGTAAACATGAACCAGCAATTCGCCAAAGTGATGAAGACGATGCCATCAGAAATCCTTGACGCCGAGAAATTTGTGGAGACAAGCGGACGAGCAGAGTACTGCGCAGTGAAAAGACTGAAGGAAGTCGTCAAGCTAAAGCTTCGAACACCCAGTAGGCTCTACACTTTGAAGGTTGCTCCCACAAAAGCTGAAGAAATCATAAAGAAGCTTCAGTGTGAAGTCCGCGAAATATAGCTGATTCCTACCTTTCTTGAACACCCAAAGAATAGTCAACTAGAATACTTTCAGAAGTCTATCCTGTAGAAGATGCCGTTGTCGTGCGGCATGTAATTTTTTGAAAGCCAGAATGGGTAGAACCCTGCTTTTGTGTAGAAGATTCTCGCTTGAATATTGTGAACGCTCACGTCCACTTCCATGCTTCGCTTTCCCTTCTTGCGCAAAACCCTGTAGGCTTCTTCAACCAAGGCTTTGCAAATTCCTCTGCCTCTGAACTGCTTGTCCACAGCTATGTAACAAAGCATCGCCATCTTCCTGTCCAATACTGGATGAATTTCAGAACTGATGAGCAAAACGCCTACTGGCTTACCCTTGTGTTCCGCTACGATTGTGTATTCGCACATTTCACTGCGTCTTCGATCGTATTGAAATCTCTCGGTAACGATTCATGGAGAATTCCAGCAAGCGCTTGAACATCATCACTCTTGCCTTCACGCAGTTTGTCCGACAAAGGTTTCAGCGGCTTCGACAAATGACAGGCAGGGTTGAAAGCCCCATCGTGTAATTCAACAATATAGTCTTTGCCATCTATATTGCGTATGCACTCCGGAACGAATCCTCGCGAGATAAGATGCGCTCTGATATCCACGAAATCTTTTGGGCAAAAAACGTAGAGATTCCTAAGACCTTTCTTGCTTCTAATCTTCAAGAGATAGTCGATCAGGCGCCTTGCCGATTCTTCTTCTCTGAAAGCGAGATAGCTTGACCGAAGGTTATCGTAACCGCAAACCATACTATAAGCTGACGAAAGAATCTCTCCATGCTCTTCAGCGACAAAGACTCTTTCTGGAACAACCTTCAACGCCCACTCAACAAGCTGTGGTAACTTCCCATAAACCGACTTGTCGTACAGTCTCTCCAAACTTGCCTTGTCCTTCTGTTGTGCTGTCCTGATCATCTTTGGATCAACACCAGACTAGTGCGAATCTTTTACATTAAACCTTCCCATGAAAATGCACAAAAGACGGCAAAGACCGCTAGGACAGTTTGGACTGCAAAAGCTACAATAGCGATGCTAGAAAACCCGCCGCCAATCCAAACGCTATAGGGAAAGGCAATCCAGGGAACACTTCCTTCTTTTCCAGCATCTTAAATGACAGAATGCAGCCAGCCAAAATGCCCACGACAGAGGCCAGACACGAAAAAAGACCGTAACTGAGAAGCATGTGACCAGAAAGCATGGAATAGAACGTCAGATCTCCCAATCCCATTTGAATATCTTTGAAAGAGAAGCTTAAGCCTCGAAGCTGATCGAGTCCGCGATGAGCTATTTTCCCAACAGGTCCTCGGTACACTGCGAACGCGTCATAGACTGCAAGAAAGCTCAAGATCAGTACCGTGCTTTCGGTTGGGATTGAAAATCCTAAGAATGCGCCCAGCGCTCCTCCTATGCCAAGCACAGTGACGTTGGCAAGTCTATAGTTGTTTCTGAAGACTGCGTAGATGGCTAGGGCAGTTATGGTTAGTGCTGGGATGACAACTATTGCATCTGCGTATGGTATGTCAAAGCCTGCAAGTGCTGCGGACATGTAGACGATTGAAAGCATAAAGACTGCCGTTGTTAGAGCAAAGCCGGTGAGCATCATGATCAGTCTATTGCTTCTTCGTTTCAAAAGCAGATAGAGTAACGTGGCTCCGATGCCGACCAATATGACAAAGTAGAAAGCGTTTCCGAAAGATCCAAAGAATCCGAACGTTTCTTCTGAAAATGGGGCAACTGGGAATGGCTCCATCGAGGAGCTTTTGATTAAAGACGCGCATAGCGTTCCGAATAGTAGGCTTGCGAGAATGGGTGCTAAGTGCGCGAGTCTTGTTTTGCTCTTGTCGCTCATGGCTTCTCCTCTGTCGTGTCCATTGCTGCTTCGATTTTCAAGAAGCACTTACCACAGAATAAGCTTTGTTTTCTGTCAGTGTCGAAAATGGAATTGGAGAAATACATAACACAAAACGGGTTAGCGCAATGTCCTAAACCAAAAGTGTGTCCCAACTCATGGACCGCTTCCTTTGTAGCTCTTTCTGCAAACAGGTCAATGTTTGGCTTCTTTTTGTAGAATTCCGGTTTAAGCCTAAACAGCGATATCAGAGCCGCCTTTCCAGGGCATTCTGCCTCTCCAAACACGTAGTTAAGTGGTGGGACAAACACATCAGTATCTGTAATTCCTAATACGCGGTCTAGGGTTTTCTTTTGTTGGGCGTGGTTGCGAATCTTGCTTAGGACGATGTCTGAGCGATATTGCTGTCGTTTTTTGTCGAAGGCTTCTTCAGGCACTGAGAACGTTTCAGTAATCGTCGTGCATTTTGTTTTGGGGAAAATCATGTTTAGGTTTTCTTTGACTCTTTCAATGATGCTAGGATCGACCTGTCCTATGCGTAGGATTCCGATTCTCATTCAGCGTCACTAGACTTTGAATGTGTCGCCTGTCTTAGGTGCCGTAGCCTCCAGTCCCAATTCATCTCTAGCCCATTTTGCCAGATACTCGCAGTTTCCCTCTGCGCCGTGTACGACGTAGACTTTTGGGTTTCCGCCTAGTGTTTTGATTGCTTCTTTAAGTTCGTTTGCTCCGCAGTGTGATGAGAAGTCGAAATGTTGGACTTGTGACTTGACTTTTCGCATTTTTCCATCTATGTTGCACACGCCTTTTTCGAGCAGTTGCTTTCCCGGGGTTCCTGGGATTTGATAGCTGACTAGGAATACGGCGTTGTTTGATCTCTTGCCGATTTTTGATATGTAGAACATGGCTGGTCCGCCCTTGAGCATGCCTGCTGGGCTGATGATTACACCTGGCTGTTTGGCTGCTTTTCGCCGGTCTCTCCAGCCTTCGATCCAGTTGGTGGAGTGCATGGCATCTGCGAAAGCTTTTGGGTCTTTGAGAAACTGCGGATAGCTCATCATTACTCTGCTGACTTCGCGTGCCATTCCGTCCAACGCGATTGGATATTCAAAGTGATGTGCTGCTAGGACAGAAGCGAGTTCTTGTGATCTGCCGACTCCGAAGGCTGGTACGAGTGCTGTTCCTCCTCTTTCTGCTGTGTCGGTGCATGCGTCTACGAAGTCTTTTTCTAGTTGTTTGCGTTCGGGGTGTTCTTCGGTTGCGTAGGTGCTTTCTATTATGACTACGTCTAGGTCGCCGTAGTTCATTTTTGCGCCTTCGAGGAGTCTGGTGTTGGTTGTGTTGAAGTCGCCTGTGAAGAGTATGCGTTTGCCGTTGGTTTCGATGAGGGGTTGTACGCTGCCTGGGATGTGTCCGGCGTTTTTGAATTGGAAGGTTATGTCGCCTATTGTTTGTGGCGTGTCAAAGTCTAGGTGTCGGCTGTTGTTGATCATGGCTTTGAGTTCCAGGTATTCGAATGGTAGGTAGTAGCTTGATAGGTGGATGAAGTCTGAGATGAGCAATTGATTAAGCTCGGTGGTCATACTGTTCGTGTAGAGGGGTTTTTTGCCTTCGATGAAGAATATGGGGATGGCTCCTGAGTGGTCTAGGTGAGCGTGGCTTAGGATTATGGCGTCTACGTCTTTGGGTGGTATGTGCATTGGGAAGCCTGGCATGTGGTCTAGCATTGCTCCATAGTCTAACAGGACTTGGGTTTTTTCGGTTTTGACTGTTATAGCTATGCGGCCTACTTCGCGGGTTCCTCCTAGAAACCCTATTTGTGGTTGGCTCATCTGTTTTTCAACTGTTAATTCTGTAATCATGCTTTGTGGTGTTTTAAAAACGTATTGACTTTTCAGTGTAGGAAGCTTTGGCTAAGCCCTTTTTTATGGCTTTTAGGATTTCGTCAATGTCTAGTGGTGCTTGGATTTCGGTGTAGACGTTCCATGGGTCGGTTGGGAAGTGTGCGTCGCTTCCTGCTACTCCGGGCAGGTTTATTGCTTTGGCTAGTTGTTCGGCTTTTTTGTTGAGGTTGGGTGATGTTATGCCGTTTAGTGTTTCGATGGCGTCGAGGTCGAGTTTTGCTGCCAGGTTACCTAGTCCTAGTCCTCGGTATGGGTGTGGGGCGATGGCTAAGCCATTGTTTGCTTTCGCGTATTCGATTATGTGTTGGGCTTTCCATGGTTGTGGTGGGAGTTCGGTTATGCCGAGGAGGATTATTTCGCCTTCTTGTGTGTTTATTTCGGCGCCTGGGATTATGAGGATGTCTGGGTAAGGCTTTGCGAGTTCGGCGGCTTTTTTGTAGCCTTCTAGGGTGTTGTGGTCGGTTATGGCTATGGCTTTGATGGTTGGGTGTGTGTTTAGTTTTTCGATTATGGTTTTGGGTAGGGTTGTGGCGTCTGGTGAGTAGCATGTGTGATGGTGGAGGTCTGCTCGGATCATGTGTTTGTCTCGCTTGATGGCTTTATGGCAAGATGGTGCGTGTTCTGGTTAAAAGTAGTTTTGCTTGTGTCTGTTGCTTTGAGGGCGGATTTTGACCCCCTATATATACCTTGAACTCTGGTTGGAAACTAGGGTTGGAGTTGTTTTGTGTGGAGGGCTTGTCTGATGTTTATGGTTTTTAATGTGATGTTGTTTCGTTTGCAGGTTTTCTTGACTTTTTTGAGTATGGTGGTGTTCCAGTTTTGTTGGTCGTTGATTAGTTTGACTGTTTTGTGGTTTGTTCTTCTGATGTAGCTTGCTGTCTGTTCTGCTACTTGCTGGATTGTTTCTTTGTCGAGTGGCATGGCTGTTTCGTGTTGGCTTAGCGGGTAGACTTCGTCGAGTTCGATGGGGATTATGCCGAAGGGTGCGGCGTAGAAGCAGACTTGAGCTTTGCCTATTTCTTGTTTGAGCTTTTTTCTGATTTGTTTGTATTCGTAGGATTTGTGGAAGGGTTTCGTGCTTGTTTGTGGTATGAGTATGAGGGTTTTGGCTTGTTTGGGTGGTGTGTAGCGTTCTGCTAGGAGTTTTTGGTGTCTGACAACTTCGGGTCTGATTAGGCTTAGGCTGTTGTAGAAGAATAGGCCGCTGGGCTTTGTGCTCGGCGAGTGCTCTTCTATATAGACTTTGTATTTGGCTAGGCGTTTGACGGCTGTGTAGAGTGCTGGGTGGCTGTGGGCTCGCGTTTCCATGTGTTCCCAGAGTCTGCCATCTCGGATTGCCTGCTTAATGCGTCTCATTTCGGCAGCGCAAACGTAGAGGTTGTGTTCGGCTAAGAAGACCTCTCTCTCTTTTGCCGGTAGTTCTAGTGCTTGTTTTGGTGCTGTGTATGTGCATTTTGGGCATGCGCATGGGAAGTATTCGAGTTCGTTTAGTCGGTATGTGCCGTTTTCTGTCATGTATCTTCCTTCGCGTGCATAGAGTGCGTAGGCGGCTGAGTCGAAGAGGTCGCAGCCTAACGCTACGGCTAAGCTGAACATGAAGGGGTGTCCTGCTCCGAAGAGGTGGAGTGGTCTGTCTGGTGGCAGGTTCATTTTTGCGGTTAGGATCATGTCTACGAGTACGTCGAAGCGGTAGCGTTCCATGACTTCGGTTGGGCTGCCTAGTGCGTGGATTTGGTAGGGGAGTTTGGCTGTTTCTTTGGCTGATTTGGCTACGAGGTTTAGGTAGCGTCCGCCTTGAACTGGACCAACCCACAGAATATCATCACGAGTCTTGTGCTTGAAAAATTCTTTAGCTCTTCGCAGGGTTTCTTTTACGGTTTGCTGTGCATGTTCTTCTGTTACGTTCCAGCCTGTTGGAATATCTAGAATAGTTGCTATGTCAGAGCCTATTTGTTCTTGGTATTCGATTATTTCTGTTGGGCTGATTTGAATGTTGCCGTAGACAAGGATCTGATAAGCGCCAGAGTCAGTCATTATGGCGCCATCATAATTTAGGAACTTATGCAAGCCTTGTTGGATGAGTTCGTTTTGGAAACGTTGTTTTAGGAGATATGCATTGGTTATGAGGGCTTCGAACCCGAATTCTTCCTTGATCTTTTTGGGATAAATAGGCTGAATTATAGGGTTGATGACTGGAAACAAAAGTGGAGTTTCCACTATTCCTTTTTTGGTTTTGAGCTTGCCAATTCTTGCAAGCAAGTCTTTCTCTTTTATCTCAAAGAACAACGGTCATGCCTTAGGCAAGTAAAAACAAACGCGTACATATAAGAAATGCCTATTGAGACACTCTCAGCTTACTAGACGTGACGGGTCTTAGGGCGTGCACTGTGAATTATAACACGAGAGAAAGCAGTCTGAAAGCCACTCCTCCCACAATTAAGGCAGCGACAAAATTGGCTATTGATATTGCCGCAGCAGCCTTCCATCCAAATTCCCTAGCCAGAACTGCAATCGTTGATAAGCAAGGCAGGTACAGAATGCCGACAAGGGCGAGGGTTATCAGCTGAACTGGTGTCATAAAGAGCGCGAGGTTGGTTGAGCCAAACACAGCCACTGACGCCAGCAGTATGAACTCCTTTCTCACAACCCCGAGAATCAACAGTATTCCAGCGATCGCCGGAAGCCCAAGCCACCCAACAGTAAGAGGTGACAAAACATCGCTCAAAGGTCTAAGAACTCCGATTGCATACAGAACCTGAACAAGCGCGCTGCCAATGATGTACGCAGGAAAAACTATGTATATTAACGACTTGGTTCGCGCCCAAGTTTGCTTGCCCACAACGGACAAAGAAGGCGTCTTTAGAGAATGCATTTCCATTATTAGGCCAGTCGATTGTCCAGGAACTATCTTGAGAGCAATTCTCCCCAAAGCCAAAATAATCGCAAGGTCAATTGCATATAGTGCAAGTGCCCACCCAGCACCAACAAAGGCTGCCACTAGCCCGAGAATCAGAATTGTTCTGGCAGCACATGGCACAAAAGTGATGGCAAAGGCCGCAAGCAACCGCTCACGCCTTGTTTCCATGATTCTGCAACCGCGAATGGCAGGAACGTTGCAGCCATAGCCCAGAATCAACGGAATCAAAGCCTTCCCATGCAAACCTATCTTATGCATTGCACTATCCATCATGAACGCAACTCTTGTGAGGATTCCAGAATCCTCAATCACAGCCAGCATCACGTAGAACGGTACCACATAAGGTATCACCAACGTGATGCCAGCCACCAAACCGCTGAAAACACCATTCCATAAAATCCCTACAACCGACCCGTTGAAGCTCGGATTCACAGGCTGAAGGAAGCCCAGCGCATCTGAAAGCACAGTTGAAAGCAGTCCCCCAACGGTGAAGGTCCAGAGAAGCAACCCAGCTATCACTCCGGCAGACGTGATGTAACCAAACATTCTGTGCGTGGTGATTAAATCAAGTCTTTCCGAAAATGTGATCTCGACCTTGGATTGTCGTAGAGCATCATTTGCAATCTTGCTTGCCAGCGAATATCTCTCAGAGGCCAGAACTGCAAAACACGGTTCCTTATGGATTTGAGATATTTCTGTAGCCAAAAGCTCGGCTTCATGAATCATGTCCGGAGACTTAGAACTAACTACTTTCTTGATTTCAGGATCATTCTCAAGGAGCTTAATGGCAACCCACCTAGGCGGGTATCTCAATGTGAGATTCTGAGATTTGATTGCTTGAGCCAGCTTCTCTATTCTCTCTTCTATTTCCACTCCATATTTAATGGAGCTTCTCTCAATGCTACGCCCTTTCTGTGCAACTTTAATGGCTGTCTTCACTAGTTCATATATTCCTTCTCCCCTGATCGCCACAGTTGGAACAACAGGCACCCCCAAAGCTTGCTCCAACCTTTTCCGGTCAATCGTTATTCCTTTTTTCTTGGCGGCATCCATCTGATTTAGACAGAGAGCAAGAGGAACTCCCATTTCAATCAATTGAATAGTGAAAAACAGATTGCGTTCAAGGACAGAAGCATCAAGCACATTAATCACAACATCAGGATTCTCAAGAGCAATGTACTCCCTTGACACAATTTCCTCCATAGAGTAGGTAGAAAACGAATAGATACCAGGCAAGTCAACAACTGCAATTTTTCGCCCTTCGAAATTGAGTACTCCTTGCGCGCTTTCAACTGTCTTTCCAGGCCAATTGCCGATAATCTGACTGGAACCCGTGAGCTGATTGAATACCACGCTTTTGCCAACGTTCGCGTTTCCAGCTAAGGCAAAGGTTAGGTTCCCGCTTCCATTATCTAATGTCTTCTCGGTTGAGTGTATCGGGAAATGGCGTGTCATTCAGAATCATCATCTTTGCAAGTCTTTTCGCAAGACGTCAACGAAAACATTCGAGGCAATGTCCTGTCCTAGAGCAATCCTAGACCCTCTTACCCCAACCTCGACCGGGCCTCTAAGCGGCGCAACTCGCACCACGTTTATCTTGGTGCCCGGAGTTAGACCCATATCCAAGAGTCTCTGAAGGACTTTATGTTCCCCCCGTATGAAGGAGACCTTGCCTTGATCCCCCTCTTTGAGATTAACTATTGATACAAGCTTCTGTTTTCGCCTTCCCACCTCTTCCAAACCCTTGTTGTGCACTTCCATGCATTCTTCGCAACTAGAAAAGGGCAAGTTGCATGCTGGAATAATCTTGCTGTCATCTGGGCACTTGTCAGGGTGATTCAGAAACCGGCACAAAGACTCTTCCGCATCATCGGACAAAGAGTGCTCCATCTCACATGCTTGCACGTGAACTCTGTCCTTTCCAATTCGTAAGACATCATGCAAAAACCGTTCAAGCAACCGGTGTTTTCGCGCAATTCTTTCAGCGGCTTGAAAACCTTCAGCGGTGAGAGAAGCCCCGCGATAGGGAGAGTATTTCGCATATCCTTTTTTGGCGAGCTTTTGCAGCATTTCTGTCACACTTGCAGGCGCAATTTTGAAGTGATCTGAAATCTCTGATGTTGTTACGGAATTCCCGTTTCGAGAAAGAATGTAAAGCGCCTTCAGATAGTCTTCAACGCTTTTGCTCGACATGACAACACCCTGATTTAGGCATACCTAAATTTCTCGTGCGCGCATATAAACTTTTAGGCATGCCTAAATGCTTTCGACCTTTGCAAGCACTATTTAGCTTAAGCGGCTCGTCACACTAAGCTGGCGCCACATTCTATTGGTCGAAAATGATTTATACGCTGAAAACTAATGGATTCAAAGGTGTTTCAAAATGGTTGAAGCTTTAGTTCTTGTACGCGTAGGTTCAGGTGAATTAGCGAATTTCATGAAAACAGTCAAAGAGCAGCTATGCAAGATCAAAGGCGTCAAGGAAGTCTACGGCGTCTTCGGACGCTACGACTTCGCACTAAGAGTAGAAACAAAAGCACTCGAAGAGCTAGGCAACATCGTCACTGACTCCATCAGAGGCATAAACGGAGTGCTCACAACAGAGACGCTTGTTATCGGCTTCTAAAGCCAAGCGACAAAAGGAAAAAAAGATTCACTCAACCCCTCACATTTTTTAACGCTCTTGTTTTGTGATCACATCATTTCTGAATAACCAACCAACGACCCATTAAATTCTTAACTAGACGGCAACAACACTAGCTAACCAAAAGGCGCGTGAACCAAAAATGAGTTTAAACAAGCTTGTTAAGGATGAGCTTTCTGGAAGTGTCGCCAAATCCTATGTGGCTCAGATTTGCCGTTTTCACCGCATCCAAGGCTCCACCATGTTTCACGAAGCAGCAGAATACGTCAAAAACGAACTCCAAAAACTAGGCTTACAAGACGCCAGAATCGAACAGTTTCCAGCAGACGGCAAAACAAGATACTGGACGCATGTCAGCCCAGTCGGTTGGGAAGTCAAAAGCGCCGAACTCCACCTGATCGAACCTGAAGAAAGGTTGCTTTGCACTTATGAAGACTGTCCTCAAAGCCTGCACACCTTCAGCAATGCTACACCACCTGAAGGCGTAACCGCTGAACTTGTTGACGTTGGCGTAGGAATGAAACCCAAAGACTACGAAGGCAAAGACGTTAAAGGCAAATTCATCCTCGCCACGGGAAGAGCCCGATATGTCCATGAGCAAGCCGTCTACAAATACGGCGCAATAGGCGTCCTAACAGACGCTCCAGTCGAGTTCGCCAACGTCCGCGAAGGCATAGACATACCAGACGCACATTCCTATCAAGGCATATGGCCAACAGCCGAAGACCTGCCTAAAATCAAATTCGGCTTCTCACTGAGCAAACGCCAAGGCAACGCCCTAAGAGCTTACCTTCAAGCAGGCAAAACCGTCAAACTCAAAGCCAAAATAGACGCCAAACTCTTCCCATTCCACGCAGACGTCATAACCACAACCATACAAGGCACACAAAAACCAAACGAAGAAATCTTCCTAATCGCCCACCTATGCCATCCAAAACCAAGCGCAAACGACAACGCCTCAGGCTCAGGCCTACTTCTGGAAATCGCAAGAACCATCAAAACACTCATCGACACAGGCAAAATCCCAAGACCAGCAAGAACCATACGCTTCATCTGGGTCCCAGAAACCCTCGGTAGCGTGGCCTACATCTCAGCCCACCCAGACTTATCAACCAGACTTGTTGCGGGCATAAACTTGGACATGGTCGGCCAAAACCAAGAACTCTGCCACTCCAGCCTCAGCCTTGACCGCACACCCGACAGCTGCCCCTCATACCTAAACGACCTCATCTACAGCCTCATAGAACAAACCGTAGAGGAATTTGACTATCCAACCCGTTTCGGCTCAGGCAGCACCTTCCGCTGCCGCTCACAAGCCTTCAGCGGCGGAAGCGACCACGCCGAATTCACGGAACCCACCACAGGCGTACCATGCGTCATGCTCATCCAATGGCCAGACCTCTACTACCACACGAGCCAAGACACCCTCGACAAGGTCAGCGAAGAAAGCCTCAAACGAGTCGGCTGGATAACCACCATAGCCGCATTAACCTTGGCCAACGCAACGCACGAAGACACGCTCATGCTAGCCTACCAAAACGCGTCAGAAGGCATAGTTCGCATAGAAGAAGCAGGCATAGAAGCCATCAAAGAACTGAACAAGAAGAGAGAAGACCAGAAATTGAAAGGCGACAGAACCAGCCTAGCCAACGAGCTCGCCAAAACTGCCGCTTTCTGCAAGACCAAGATCGAACACATCGTCTGGCGCGAAACCCAAGCCATCAAATCTGTCAAGAGGCTTGGAGAACATCCCGAACTAGCCGTCTATATAGACAAGTACTGTGAAGACGTCGCAAACGCGGGCAAACGCGAAACACAGAAAATCGAAGAAGCGCTAAGCTTCATCGCAAAAGCATCAGCCATAACACTACCAGCCAAGCTGGAAGAGACACAAGCAGAACAAGAACTGAAGAAGCTCGTTCCCAAACGACTTTTCAAGGGCACGCTCAGCACAGACCTGTTCAGAAAATCATTAGGCGAAAAAGAATATGAATGGTATGAAGAAGTCCTAGAGAAGGACGCTGACTTTGACAAGAAAAGACTTGAAATAATCAACTTCATAGACGGAAAGCGAACCGCACACAACATACTCAACGCCACATCAGCTGAATACAGCCCAACCAACCCAGAACACCTGCTGAAGCTCTTAAAGGATTTAGAAAAAACGAAACTCATCACCCTTCAATAGCCATTTCATTTCCTTTCGTCGAGACACACTTATATCACTAGCCCAAATCTACTACTTGTTCTCCAAAAGGAAGCCAAACACCTTGGTCTGCACAATCGAAATCACCGAAAAACCAAAACCAGACAATCCCATCCTTATCGAAGGCTTACCTGGAATAGGATTCGTAGCCAACATAGCTACCCTTCACTTGATCCACGAACTGAAAGCCGCGCGCTTCGCCGAAATTCACTCCTCAAGCTTCCAAGACCTAGCTGTAACCACCGAGACAGGCGGCGCACGCCATCCCACAAACGAGCTTTACTACCACAAAAACGCCAATGGTGGACGCGACCTCATTCTCTGGTATGGCAACACCCAAGCCCTAACAACCTTCGGACAGTACGAACTCTGCGGAAAAATACTCGACCTAGCTCAACAGCTAGGCTGCCGCCAAGTCATAACCCTAGGCGGCTTCAAAATGGACGAAGCAAAGCCCACCCCGCAAATCTTCACGGCAGCATCAGACACCGAAACCTTGAACGAAGCCCTAGCCCTCGGAGCTAGAATAATGGTTGGACAAATCTTTGGAGTAGCAGGCTTAACCGTAGGACTCGCAAGACTAAGAAACCTCAAAGCCTTCTCACTCCTAGTCGAAACACCAGGCACATACCCAGACGCAAACGCCGCACGCACCGCACTAACCGCCCTAAACAAGCACCTGAACCTAAGCGTAGACTTGTCAAAGCTCGACGTTGCAGCTGAAGAGACAAAAAAGATACTTGAATCCTTCGGCTTGCTTAGAACTGTAGCAGAAGAAAAGAAGAAAGAGGAACAACCGTTCCGCTGGTTTATCTAGGTTGGCTTGCCTTTAACTTCGCCGATGAACTGCTCGTAAACCTTCTGCACACGCTCAGCAGCTGGCCCTGAACCTTCAACAACTCCTTTCTCGGTCAGTTTAACCTTGTCCATGACCCAGATGAACCCTTTATCCTCGTAAAGCTTCACCATTGTCGGAAACACCTTCTCAAGCCTGTCAGCCAAAGCCTTCAAATCAAAAGGCTTCTCCACACTGAAAATCTGAGCCACGATACCACCGTTGAGAAAAACCCTGTGTAACACTTTTCCCTCGTCGTCCTTTGCCTCAGCAAGACACAAGCTCAAGTTGTCTGGGTTAATGCCAATCAACGTCCCGCTGAATGTCTTTCCAGCTGTAGTCGTAACAATCACATGCCTATCCGCCAGAGCTGAAACTTCATTGAAATATCTCCTCTGCGCAACTGACACTCATCTAACCTCCAATCTACCCTAACGAGATTGCAGGACAAGTATTTAGGACTTTAACGAAACGTCATGCCAATTTACGACCTACAGCGGTCCCTCAACGTCGTCTGCCAAATACGTCAAGTCAAAGGGCTTGAATAGCATTCCCGTTTTCAAGCTTACGATGAATGATTGAACATCAGAAACGACATCGGCAAAGCTCAGAATATATTCCCTCATGAAATTCGCATACTTCGAGTAATCCTTATGCAGTGAAACGACCACAAGGTCCTTTCCCAACCCTTCTCCATCAGAAGCGAAAAGGACATTCGCATGTTTCCTAAGCCACTCATCTACCATGGGAAGCTTCGAATCGATCAGCTTCTTGTCGTACGTTCTAGCTCTGGCAAAAGTGAATGCTATGATCTCATAGCCAACCTTGGCGAACTCTGGCACAATTGTGTAGCTTCTGATGTACTTGCTCAACGTCTTCCTATTCCTAGTCACCGTAGGCTGAGACGCATCGATAGCCTTGGCAAGTTCCCTGTCACTTCTCTTCGAATTCTCCAACAACGCCTTCAGAAGTTTCAACAGCTTCTCTTCTTTCATACATACCCCAGCAAGAACAGTTCGTAAGATCATTTAATATTTTCGGCAACACGCATTGCTTAGGGTTTCAGTTCTCTTTTTTCAATGTTCTGCTTCAACAATGCAACAGCATTAGATGGCAAATCTCGGTCAACAACAACGTTTGGACCAACCCAACTGTTGATTCCAACCTTTACACCTGGCATGAAAAGGGCGTTTATCCCAGCCTTAACATTATCGCCCAGAACAGCTCCAAGCTTCCTTCTTTCACTATCCACAACCTTGTCCTTCACCATCATCTTTATCGTTCCAGCATCGAGCCTATAATTCGCCGTTATTGTCCCAGCTCCTAGATTGCATTTTTCGCCTATTATGCTGTCGCCAATGTATGCCAGATGACCGATATGCGCGCCATCCATTACTATGCTGTTTTTTATTTCGCAGGCATTCCCTATGCGCACTTTCTTTCCTATGCCTGTGCATGGGCGTATGTAGCAGTTTGGTCCAATATCGCTTTCTTCATCTATAAATGCTGGGCCTTCTATGTATGCGCCTGAACGTATGCGGGCTGATTCCGCAATCGTTACCGGGCCGATCAGATGAGCGCCATCTTCTACAAGCCCGCTTACCTTGTGCGTCTGACGCGTTAGAGCCCAACGGTTTGCCTCAAGCAAGTCCCAAGGCCTTCCAATGTCGAACCAGTCATCACCTGAAACCCTAGCAGCGAAAACCGCCTTTTTCTCCTCTAACAGTAAAGAAATCGCATCAGTGATCTCCCATTCTCCTCGTGATGAAGCCGAAATCCTCCTTATTTTCTCAAATATTTCAGTCGTGAAAACATAGATGCCTGCATTAGCCAGATTCGTCGGAGCTTCTTCTCGGCTTGGCTTCTCGACCAAACGTTTGACCTTATTCTCATTTTCAAGGTCCACAATGCCATAGGCTTCTGGCTTTTCCACTGGGACGACAGCCATGGTTACGGCTGGCTTCTCCTTTTGGGAAAGGCTGACAACACTTTTCACTGCTTCTGAAGTGAACAATAGATCGCCATAAACCAGAACAAACTTGTCGTTAACATACGGTTCAACGACAACTACAGCGTTGCCTGTTCCAACTATCGCTTCTTGCATCACGTACTCTATTTTCAATCCGAACCTTGAGCCATCCCCAAAATGCTTGCGGACTGCATCAGCCATATAATGAACAACTATTATCGCTTCATCTATTCCAGAAGCTTTCAGTGCATTCAAACAACGTTCAAGTATTGGCTTTCCGCCAACACTTATCAGGTGTTTCGGTCTGGTCAGCGTGATTGGCTGAAGTCTCAAACCTTCGCCTGCTGCCAGTATAACAGCTTTCATTTTCGCTTCCCCCTAGTGCATCTTTTCGCTAGTCTTGTGCATTCTTCCATTATCTGTTTTGCCGTTCTTAACGATTCACCCTCAACCGTAAGCCTAACGAGAGGTTCAGTGCCTGAAGCCCTAACCAAAACCCAACCCTTTTCCAAAGCTAGGCGAACACCATCGACTGCTGAAAACTCCTTGTACTTGGGAAAAACAGCCTTGAGACTTTCGCCGACGTCTTCCACAGCTTCATATTTCGCTCCATTCTCGCAAGCAATGCTCCTTCTCAATGTTGGGTATTGAGGAGTTTCAAGAATGAGCTCCGACAGCTTCTTGTCTTCTTCTTCCAACGCCTTCAACAGAAGCACTGAGGAGACTATTCCGTCTGGGCAATAGTGAATCTGCGGATGCACCCATGCGCCGCACGGTTCACCCCCGAACACTGCTTTGTGCTTCTTGACGGCTTCTGAAACATAGATGTCGCCAACCTTTGTCCGTATGACGCTTCCGCCCTGTGCCTCAACCATCTTTTCAATGCACATTGAGGCTTCAACATTCGTCACAGTAACTCCATGAGCTCGTTTCTTCACAGCATGACCCGCATAAGCCGCCAATATACGGTCAAAACCCGCGAAATTGCCCTTCTCGTCAATGAAGGCAACTCTGTCACCATCACCATCATATGCCACACCCACATCTGCACCTAGCTCTCTGACAACCCTGGTCAAAGGCTTCAAAGAGTCGGCATTCGGTTCTGAACTTCTAGCTGGAAAGAATCCGTCAGGTTGCGCATTCACAGCTGTCACTTTGCAGCCCAAGTCTCTCAAAATCTTCGGAGCTAGACTATACGTAGCGCCACATCCCGGGTCTACTATAACGTGCCAGTTCTTGTGCAGTTTCACCGTTTCTCTTATCATCTCACCGTACAGGTGACCTCTGTCCACAAACGTAGCTTTCCCAACATTTCGCCAATCAACAAAGCCAAATCGTTCGTTCACGATCACACTTTCTATTCCATTTTGGCTTTCTTCATCGTAAGCCATGCTATCATTTTTGAAGATCTTAATGCCGTTATATTCTGGAGGATTATGCGAGGCTGTAATCATGACTCCTGCATCCGCTTTCACCTTCCTCGTCAGGTATGCTAAAACTGGGGTTGGCACAACGCCCAGGTTGTCAACTTCCGCGCCTGCGGACAGGAGACCAGAGACTAAAGCGTCTTGAAGCATTGACCCTGAAACTCTTGTGTCTCGCGCCACGAGTACCTTCTTTGCTCTGGCGGAGGTCACAACGGCTAGACCAATCTTGGCCGCTAGGATCGGGGTCAGAGTAACATTAACTAGACCCCGGACACCTGAACTCCCAAAGAGTTTTTCCTTCAATTCCTCCAAGCATCCAAACCGCTTTATGCATCTGCATGGTTAAGACTGTCAATGCGTTTAAATAACTTTGAGGAAAGTCTTTTCGCGAGCTTATGGAGCGATTTTCTGTTTTCGGTTCTCTAGGAATCTTGCCAGCTGCTTTCGAGTAGGGTGCATGCCCTCTCTGTTTGAGATGTAGAAGGCTGCCACTGCGTTTGCCAACAAGAGTCTGCAACCATCTGAAAGTCCACACGCGTCTCCCAAGATGTTCCCGGCAGTCCATGCGTCTCCAGCGCCAGTCGCCCTCAAGATTGGGACTTTGAAGGCTGGAACAATAGCCTTGCCTTTCTTGGTGAATGACGCTGAAAAACTCGTCGTATGTAGGTCAATTCTTGCCGATAAATGTGAAGCCAAAATCTTTGCAGCTTCCTTTGCAACCTCTTCAGAAGATAGTTTTCTCCTCAGTTTTTCCACATCGTCGCTTAGTTGTGCTCCATAGCAGATGGCTTCGTTTTCGTTCACGCTTAGAATGTCTACGTGTCTGCCTCTCAACACCTTCTTCATCAAATCCGGGATGCCTCCCTTGTTGGGCGTTGGATCTGCGGTGTCGTAGTAGGTTTTGCCCTTTCTCTTTTTCTTTACGTGGCAGAAGACTGTTCTCGCAAGCTCAGTTCCAAAAAGTCGAGTCCCAGCCCAATTGAAGATGCAAACATAATCAGCATTTCGCATCAACTCGAAATCAGCATCGTTCAAGTGTTGCGGTCCAAAACTGGCCAACGCGCCAACGCTTCTAAGCATAACATTAGCTTTTCCTCTTCCTGTTTTGAACTCGATTGCTGTCGTAAATGATGCTTCATTGGAGATTTTGACATGGGAAAGGTCAATGTTATAGGGATTGAGATGAAACTTGATTATCTGCAGTCCAAGCCTGTCGGTGCACACGATTGGAGTGACTTTAACGTCGAGCGCTGCTAAGGCAGAAGCCGTGTTGATGGCGTTTCCGCCTCTAAGCTCTGTCTGGACAATGCCATCTATGCTGCCTCCCTTCTTTCTGGCAACATCCTCAAGCTTCTTGGAAAAAGCATCCACGTTCCAATCCAGACTTACCAGTCGATCGAGGAAGAAGTCAGGCATAGCAACGACGCTGGCTTCTTCATGTTCTTCTTTCAAGAATCTGATGATCTCCTTCAGATGGTCGCTCGGCAATGCTCCATTCACCGTAGGGTGTTATCTGTCGAAGTCTAGATAACCTTTTTTCATAAAGTATTTTAGTAGGTCAAAAGAATAGGATAGGTCTATTGTTCGAAGCTTGTCTTCCATGAGGAATAACGTTGAAGTTCAAAATGGAAATCTCATTGCTCCTGTCAGCGATCATACTATACATCGTTAGCGTTGCTTGCTTTTCCTATGAAGCTACTACATCGGCATCAGGGAGTGAAAACGTGAACCCCTACAGAATCTATGCCTTCCCACTGATAGCGATCGCCTCAGTCCTTTTGGCGGTTGCCGCAATTCTATATTCAAGACACAAGTAGCATCATGGAAGAAGGCAGAGCCCTCCAAAGCAAGAGGTATTCTTTGTTTTTTAATGGTAACGCAGACTGGGCTCATGCACTCCACGGTCAACGACTTCAGCATGACGTTGCCTGCTTCGGGTTCTCATTTAACCTCTGGCATGTCTCTGCTCTACCTAAGTAGCACAGTTACGAGCGTCCAGACAATGTCGCCAAAGAACAGCGCCACAATCAAGCCTAACGTTACTAAGATAAGCATTGGTAGACCGGGACTTGCCCATACACCATCTTGAATCGTTCCAGTCTCAATCGCTTTATCCAATCTACCAACCACAGCGTCTCTGCCTTCATCCTTAGGCAAAACAACCAGTTTTCTTCTGAAGCCACTTTCGACATTTTCCTCAATGTCTTCCAAAGGGTATACGTGCCATTTTTCCTTCAGCTTCTTGATTGGGACCTTGTAGCCCGTAATCAGAACCAATATTTTCTTTCCCACCGATTCAGTTCGTTGTCCTTCTTCAAAGAGTTTTTTGCCCGTTCTCCATCGCCACAAGACGTTACGCGAAACGATCCAAAGCACTGGCACTATGACAAGTATTACTGCGTTGCTGAAAATGGTTAACGGAAAGAATATTTCCGAGATTGGCGAGATCTGCCTAGACAGCGGCATGAATGATTCTTGCGGGTAGAATGGCAAGGCTAGCGCTAGGCATATGAGGGCTTTTGCGTCGGCTCCTCCAAAACCTCCAGCATAGAAGAGTATCATTGCGAAGGCTGTTGTTAGCCCTATGCAAATGCCGTAAAAGATCAATTGTGAAGACGCGAAAAGAAGCAATTCAGCCAAGGTTAATGCAAGGGCAATTGGAGCAAAAAGGACCCACACGCTGTTGCTTACCTCTCGGGTCTTACAGTCGCTCCAAGATGCATAAAACAGAAAGGATAAGGATAATGCTGCTCTTGTAGCGTCGAGTATGATTTGTGCTTCCATTATGACAACCTTAATAGTTGTTGGTTGCTCCCAGTTTTATGTTTAACCGTTGAGCTCCAAACTTGAGAAATGAGTCAAGTCAGCAATTCTTGAAAGTGTAGAAGAAAATTGCAGTCGACACGGTTTGCTAAGCTGGTGCTTGTTCTGGAATGTTTGTGAGCGATTGCCCTTGTGCTGGTACGATCGTGAAGTAGTAGACTTTTTGTGGTTCCCAATTGCTTGCTACCGGGTTAGGCCAGAATATGGTTATCGTGGCCTTGTCTTCTCCTAGAAGCGTTTTCCCCGAGCCGATGTCCGTGTTCACGGTTATGTCAATTAGGTTTCCGGAGGCGTTTCCCATGTACATTCTTACTATTTGGGTGTTTGTTTTTCCTGTGTTTTGAATTGTGAAGTCTGTCCTGTTTCGTGCTGCGTCGGTCGGCGCTCCGTAGAATCTTATGTTTTCTGGAAATAGTCTTACTCCTGCTTGTGGCGTAACTCCACTCATGTATGTCATTATCCACGCGTATGTAACGACTATGGCTGCCACTGCTATGACGATCAGTAAAAGTGTGGCAAGTATTGGCGATATAGCTTTCTTGGTCTTAAACAGTTTCATCGTCAAACGTTTCACCTTTTATGTCTAGTGAATCTTCAGATTGCTTATTTAACTTGTATGAACTCAAAATCCACATTCAAAATAATTCGGAGCATATGCAATGTGAGTCTAGCTCTCCGTGGATACGCTAATTTCCGGTGGGCTTTCCACAGTTATCCACAAACCTGTTTTTTGGCCGCTTTGTTCCTTATAAATCGGTGTTGTTCCGTCGAATGTTACCACAGCGCCATGCCACGCTACGTCTATGGCGTCTGTGAAGTTCGCTGGAACCATCGTTACTGGAAGCAATTCAATCGTTCTTTCAGTAGCGTTTGACACTTTAAGGGCTCCTGTCTTAGCTTTCGCTATTGCGTCAAACAAGTAGAGTTGCTGATTCGCGTTATCTGTGAACATTATTCCAGTTCCTTTGGTTCCTGAGACGAATTGGCTCCAATGATGTGCCCAGCTTGAGGCTGAAAGATTATAGAATGAACCTGTTGTGCTTGAAACTATCGGATAGCCGCTTGCTGTTCCATTTTCGGTCTGTGGTTGGCCAGTTGACGCTGTCAATTTAATCGAGCATAGATCTGTAATGTTTCTTTTTTGCTGAGATTCTACGAACATTAGGCGTAGTTGGAATGTATAGTAGGTCGCGTTAGCTGGCAAGGTCAGAACTATGTGTGCATAGAAGTTCGGGCAGTTGGCGACTCCTCCACTGAATTCAGCTTCTTGGTGCACTATATCTCTTACTATTCCCTTGGTAATCACGTACGCGGGCTTGCCTGACCCATAAGTGCTATCTTGGCCATTGACTCTCATGAATTTGGCATTGCATGTTGAAGTTCCGACAGTGGAGGTCACCTGGAAATCGCCTACAAACTGTAGTGTTAGAATTCCGTTTGTCAACACTCCCGAAGCCTCGTTGTCGCCTGTGAAGTATCGGTTAGTGTAAGCAAGGGACGTTTGCGTTGCTACGTCACTTCCGTTCCACCATATCGTCACCTTTGAGACTTTTGGGGTTGCCAAGAAAACCAGCATTGTTTTGCTGCCGAAGACGCTTGCGTTGTTGGTCAAGCCTAGCGGAATCCGATACTCTGAAGCCCAGTCTTCTATTTGGTAGGGCACCTCAGAGTCTACGCCGTTTGTTGTCTGGTTAACATGTATTGACCTTACTGGTATCGGTGGGATAGGTTTTACGTCTGTCGTTAGCGTCAAGCTCTGTCCGAGCCAACGCATTGTACCGTTTTGAAGCAGTTCCACAACCATGGTCTCGTTTGAGATCGTAGAGTAGTTTCCAACAAGGCTGTATGCTAATGTAACATAAATTGCGTCGACAGACGCATTTTCATTATTGAAATTGTTCCGAAATCTGATGTGTGTGGTGTTAAGTTTGTCCCAAGTCCATGATGCTCTCAAGCCTGTAGCATTGTACGTTCTAGTCAATGGAGATGATGCACTTCCACCTTGCGGCAAGTCTTCGATCTTGTTCCAGGCACCACCATCAAGTCGATAGTACCATTCCAGAGTTCCTGATGCTGAACCGTAATACGTTATGTTGAAATAGACTTGGTTGATTAGAGCTGTTCCGCCTTGGTAACCAGTGACTTCGCACGAAGCTCCATTTCCGACGGTAACATAGTTGCTGTCTGGGGCACCGAGTATTTCAGAAGCGCTTCCTGCAACGGCATATTTGCTTCCTTCACTCGGGTTCCAAGTCAATGTGCAAGTGTAACGGCTAAATGATGAAGCTACAACTATTATGCCTCTAGGATCTTCTACTTGGACAACGTAGGAATACGGGTCTATTCCAAATGGCATGGCAATCTGGTATGTGCCGTTTGCGTACGCTATCGGTTCAGTTGTCGGGTTAACCAATTCCCATGTGGAGCTTGAGCCTTGGTAGCGATAGAACTTGAAGCTCTGTTTTCCAAGATTTATTAACGGCTCAGTCTCATCTTTTGTCACGTTCAGGACTGCTTGGTTGCCCGTGGTGTTCATGATTTGCACACTTAGCTTGGATGAGGTTCTGTAGGTTATCCCCGAAATCCCGAGGCCAGTCAGATTGTATGTGATGGCCAAGTTTCCAGTGCTGAAGCTTGAGTTCGTGAACCAGTAGGTATAGAGGTCCGAACTGCTTACATTGAATGATGTCCCCCATTCAGCGTGCATATTCGCCAGGTTTACGAGCCCAGTTTGAAGGTAGTCCATCGCCAACGTCTTTGCATATGTCGAGTTTCCAGTGACTTTAAGAACTGAACCATAATAGCCTACGGTGAAGCCCAAGATCTGCTTTATGGCAAAGTTGGTTTCGTCTATTGCGCTTTGAATGGGTGGTTGCTCTTGGACTTGGCTGTTGCGGATCGTGGAAAAAGTGACTATAACGGTGGCTATGAGAACCACTGCAACCAGCAAAGCCGCAATAATTGAAAACTGACCCCTGTTGTTCAAAGCCTACGCACCTCCAAGCTGTCCAAGCTGCAACACAACCAATTTTGAGGTTCCCGCAACCGTATACTCCGAACGATAAAGCCTAGGCCTGTAATCGCACAAGAGCCCAAGTGCCGTCAGCCTGATGTCTGGCGTCCTAGTCAAGCCCAACGCGAGGAGACCACCAGAAACCGCGTTTCTGTAAACCGCACCAGGAATCCAGCCGCTCACCTGATCAAAAATGTAGGTTGTGACATTCAAGTGGTATGTGCTCGTTATCGAAGAGCTTAGAGCTCGCGTCGATGTTTGATAGGGAGAAGGATAGATGCCATAATAGTTGCAGTAGTACTGCGCGACAGACGATAAGTAGACAACTCCAGGGCTTCCTGTTTGACTGTTACCGTAAGAATATGGTTGATTATCTAACCCTTGGAGAAAAGCCTGAAGGCCAGGGCTGCTAACCATAACCATTCCATTAATTCCCCACCCGTTTTGGCTGCTACTGAGCGTGACGGTATTGCTTACATAGTATAATGGCCAGCCGACTATGCTTGCCCATGTCCAGTTGTATTGTCGCACTCTTTTGCCCAAAGTGTAATCATATAACGCATATGAGTTTCTGCTTGTGTCGTAGCCCACACCTGAACTTGAATAATATCCAGCAGGTATGGGAACGGTTTCCCCGTAAGTGTTTATGACCACGGCATTCTGCAATGTTTCGCCATGAAGGGAAGTGCCGTTAAGTATCTGTCCAAGCTCCGCGGTGTTTTGCACCATTATTGTGGATTGGAAGTATGGTGAAAGTAGGTTGTACAGGTCTTCTGCCAACTTCTGCGCTGTATACCCCGTAATCCACCAACCGTTGGCATCGCTGCAATTCAATATGTAGAGTGTTCCACCGCCTCCATGTTCTCCGATCTTTTCCGGAGTGACATTAAAAGTTACGTTAGAAGAAGCAACTAGGTAGGAAGAAGAGTCTGAGCCGACGCCCAAGTTTTCAGCATTTGAAATGGACTTCGTTACACTGTAAAGCTGTGTTCCGCCGCTTAACACGTCGTAGATAGTCAAGTTGTAAACGATATTTGGAGGCAAGCAGGCAGATAGCGCGATTTGAAGTTGCCCCCATGCGGGATCATTAGATGCTTTGAAAACTGTTGTGCTTAGGTCGTAGTCCATGTCTAACGCTTGAAGCGTTGTCAAGGCTAGTCTTCGAAGGTTTATTGGTGAGACTTGGCGAGGTGAGGGCAAAATGGCGAACAGCGAAGATATCAAGAAGGCTGCGGTTATGGTGATGATTACGAGCAGGACCTCAATTGTACGCATCATCTTAGCCCATCACCTGGTAGCCTTCCAAACTCCAGAGTGCAAGCTTGGCTTGGTAAGCGATGCCACTGACTATGACTTGTCGTACGTCTGTGGTTACCCATTCTCTCTGTATTGGGTCTGTGCCAAATGATATTGGGAAAGCCATGGAACTTATACCCCAAGGCATCAACACGACACCTGACTCTTGTGCACTCTTCCTGTACGTGATGACCAAAAGGCCAGGGTTGTACGTCGAAATCGTGATGTTGTTGTAAGGCTTTCCTAGCCCATAATTGATTTTGCCAACCGCGCCTGTGCCAAGTGGCATTTCGCGAAGAGTGAAATCTTCAGTTAGCAGGACAAAGGTTGCATTGTATGATATTTCGGCTGGGTTGTCTCCTCCATGCACGTCCCAACTGTGAGCAATAAGCACTCTTCTTGAATCGAAATCATCAATGAACGGTACAACATAGCTCGCGTCGTAGCGAACATGATCGTGGTAGCCGACCCCGACCAATCCGCTGAGGTGAGCATAAACGATTAAGACGTAGGATTCTTGGGTTCCATCAAAGCTTGGAAAACTCAGAATGGCTGAACCTTGGTCGTCGGTAACGTTGGTTCCATAATCCACCGTGTAGGATGGATACGCGCCTTCGCCTCCAGTCGCTTTTACTGTGAGGAAACAATAGCTTATGTTGGCGTTGGCTAGGGGAAATCCTGCTCCCATAACGGTTACGGCCAACTGTAGCGGGTTGGATTGGGCTTCTGATATCGAGACTGTTATTATTGGGGTTATGGTGAGGCCGAATCCGTAAGTTCCATTTGTTCCAAGCAATTTCGCTGCTGTCGAATAGTTGATCACCTCATTGAAGGGAACGAGCAGAGATTTTCCAAATCCCATTGTTATGTTGCTGTAGTATTGTCCTGTTTTGGAATAGAAGACTGGTTGTCCTGCGGAGTAGTTTAGCCTCATTAAGGAAAAGGGGCTGAGCCTATACTGAGTAAATTCTGGGTCTTGTAACCCGAAGCTTGTCGGTGTGGTGTTGCCCTTTCCCCATTCAATAGGGTTGCCAGGATTCAGCAACATGTTGTCTAGTAGGTCGCTGCATTTAGTTGCAAGGTATCTGTGACGCTGATATGTGATGGCTGTCTGGATGGTCTGGTTGAAGAGGCTTATGAAAAGCAGTATTGCCGCAAGAAAAACTGTAACCGAAACCAGATGATCTATAGTTGATCCAGCCATTTTTCAGACCCCCCCTTTAATCTCCAAAGCTTAAGCTTATGGTTCCGTCTGAAAGCTTCTCAGCAGCCACGAACGCCTTTGTAGAATTGCCCATGAAAGAAGATGTCTTCCAGGAAACGTTAGGACCCAAAACCACAGACGTAGTTACCGACGTTCTCGTCGAGATTAGCCGAACAGTCAAGTCTAAGACTTTGCTTGAGTTTAGTGGTTGCTCTAGGATTGTTCGTAGCGTTGCGTTTCCTACGTATGGCAAATCCTCTATGAAGGGAGGAAGTCCCGGCGAATAGGTTGTTGTTCCTGCTGATATTGTGTCATGGTTTAGGGAGAAATACAATTGCTGTATTGTGCTTCCTAAGTGGCTGGCAATGTCTTGGAGGGCAAGTGTTCTGCGTGAATCTATCCAAATATTCATGAGCCAACTTGCCGTCAATGGAAAGAGAAAAATCTGCATTATTAATATGGGCATCATGATCATATACTCAATTGTAACGTGCGGCACTCATGTCCCCCCAAAATCGCTAGACCTGTAGTCCCAGCGAAACAATCACCTCGCCTGTGTAAAACTCCATAATCGATCCACTGGGAACATTGATTTCCTCTTCTATCTTGTTGAACTTGAAAAAGTCATTGTCAAATCCTAAACCAGACTTAGGAAAATCGACACGCACTTTGATCTTATTGACCGTGCCCTCTGTTTCAACCGAAACCTTGCTTCCTACCAGTGTTACAGATTGAGAGTAGCGAGGACTAACTCCTGATGAAAGAATAGGCAGGTAGAACTTGTAGTAGTTCTTCGTGTAATTGCTCGTTGTTATTGTTGAATTCAGCATCCTTACAGATGGCGCAACCACCACTCTGATGTAGCTACCGTCGTTCATCGGGATCTTTTCAATCACAAAAACGTGATTGACCGGTGCTGAGGTTCCTTTCTGGAGAAAAGATCTGTCTGAGGGAGTGATTCGCTCAGTGTAGCCGTTCCCCATATTGTATTTCCCTGTGGGCATGTTGAAAAGGAGAGTACCTGTGCTGAAGTTGACTACTGGGCTGTCATTCACAAAGACCGTGTAATTCAAAGCTGTAGACTCAAAGTTGACGAGACCGAATCTGCTTGCATAACGAACTGTCTGAGTGCGTCCAATAGTCCATGCCACGTCGTCTATCTGAAGCGCAATTGTCTGCATGAACTGTTTTACGGCACCGAATTCGTTCTCTGCTATACGAGCGTTCAGGAAGTTGTTTGAAAAAGCAACCGTGACAAGAAGCATCACGACCACAGCGCTCGTAAGTATGACTGACGAAATCGCGGGGCTAATCCCCTTTCTGTCTTTCCTAAGTGTGCAAAGCCGAATTCTGTTTGTCGTCATTTATCCTCCCTTTAGAAGTGGATTACCATTGGAACCACTTTCGCAGCTACTACTGCGATTATCACGAGGAGTGCTGCATGCTTGAAGCCTGCTGCAACCGATTCTTCGCTGATCTTACCTGCCACTATGCCTATGAGATAGCTGTGGAAGATGCACGACGTTACGAACGTCGTTATCATTGGGCCCAGGTCTTTTCCGCCGCCCGTCGCTTGACCTGGCGCACCTACGCTGAGAGTGCTTGATGTGAATCCTATCATCATTGTCGTCGTAGCCACGAGTAGTATCGCTGCAAAATAGGGCATCATTATGTAAGGACGTACCGCCATTTTCTTCTCTTTCTCAACCTCATGAGTCAAATTATTGAATCTCGCCAGCGACTCGATCATGGCGATTGTGCCACCGCCGACATCTATTGTTTCCACAAGTAGGAACATGATGATCTGAGTCATCCAACTTCGGGTTCTCTTGACAAAATCCATGATTACCTTCTTCACTGGCAAACCCCAGGAAATCTCTGAACTGATCTTGCGCAATTCCTTCGTGAATTCGCCGTAGTCCCGGTTTGAAAGGCTTTCAATGCACTTTTCCGGAGACAAACCAGTTTTCCTAACTTCTGTCAGGTCTCTCAGGAAACTGTTTATGCCTAGTTCAATGCTGTTCTTCTTTTTTGAGAGTTTGCTGTTCACTATGGCAGCTGGTGCCGTTGCGATGAATAAGGCTACTGCAATTGCCACTGGCAAGTCGATTATGGTGCGTAATGAACTGAAGAAGGGCACTTCGACATATCCCATGAAGTTTGTCAGCAGTAGGAAGATTACCATTGCTATGGCACTGCATATTCCGAAAACCTTGTACGGCCGCATCTCGACCACAGGAGTTTTGGGCTGCATGCTATGTGCCAAATAGATGAACATCATTGAGAGCATCGGAGTGAACACGTACGTGTACAGGATTATGCCTGAATACATTGAGATGCCACCAACGCTATAGATGGATTCTACAGTGAACAGAATGTAGAAGCAAAGCGACATCAGGACCATAACGATTATGAAAGTTTCCAGCAGCATTCCGAGCCTTTCAGCTGCGGCTTTGACACGTAGGGCTCTTGACTTGAAGATGTCTTCAGCTTTTCTTTCGAGGAAATGTCCGATGTCTCCGCCGATGATGACTGTCGAAGCATATCCTGATAGGAAATCTTTGAAAATGTCAAGTGGGTTCTTCTTTGCTGCACTTTCAATCGCGCTAAGCGGATCGATTCCGAAAATCTCAACATCCTTTATTATCTCTCTGGCCTCGCCTCTCATAGCTGGCATCAGTTCAACTTCTGCGAGCCGCTTGAAACTCGTGTATGGAGCTATACCACCAGAAGCCATAACGCTGATGTAAGCAGATGCAAACGGCATCTCTCTTTCTAGGTTGCTTGCTCTATCCCCAGCTCTAGAAATGGGTATGAGCAGAAATCCTATCATGACGTAGGCTGGAAGCGGAATCAAAAAGATTATTGGCATAAAACCGTAGAGGGCCATGATTATGATGGATATTATTGATACGGGAAGTGTCAGTACTGCAATAAAGAACATCAATGAAACGTAAGTTTCTGGGTAAATTTTGATTTTGGCTCTTTCCAAGTAGTCCTTAAACTCGAAAACGTGCTTTAGGAAGGAAGGAGCTGCTCTTCCAAAGATCCTGAAGGACCACGCCTCAAGGGTTCTTAGAAAAGGCAATTGCCTTGACCTCCTCCCCTGCCAGAACCTTTTCATAGATCTGTTTTGGTCTGGCACAGTATTCTGCGATTATTGCAGCAACGTCCTTGTAACTTCTGATATTGCGTTCTCGCATCCAATGCAGGACTTGCCTCCGTCTGTCTATCTCGTCGATCAGATCCTTCTTGGTTGTGCCAACGCGTTCAGAAATTGATGCCAACAATACACTCTTGTCGAACGTTGACAACTGCTCATCTTTTGCCGGTAGCCATCTGAAAGTACACCTATAGTCTTCGTAGTCGGCGATCTCATTGACATTCATCACGCGCCTGTAGGCTTTCTTCTCCGTGCCTTTGATGAGGTGAACTCTCTGAACGGACATGACGATGTTCATCAAAGGGATGTAAGCTGGTGCAATCTCCATGGGTTTCTGCGTTAGACGTTTGATTGCTGACCCTAAGTTTTCAGCGTGCATCGTGCACATGCCACCGTGTCCTGTGGCTAATGCTTGGAATAGAACGTAGGCTTCTTGGCCTCTTACCTCGCCTACGATCAGTATGTCTGGACGATGTCTCATCGAGGTTTTGACAAGGTCAAAGAGTGCCACTTCGCCAACACTGCTTCCACCTAGACCGTAGCTTTGCCTAGCTATGAGCGAAACCCAGTTATCATGCGGCAAGTTGAGCTCAGCTGTCTCTTCTATAGTGATTATTTTGCTTCCAGGCCTGATTAGGCATGCCAAGGCGTTTAGGGCTGTAGTCTTTCCTGCTGCCGTTCCGCCTAAAACCATTATTGAGGCTCTGTTTTCAAGACATACCCAGAAATAGGCTGCCATCTCTTCTGAGAAGGTTCCTATGTTTATCAGATCTATCATTGAATAGGGGTCTTCTCTGAACTTTCTTATGGTGAAAGCTGTTCCGAAAGGTGTGATCTCGCGTCTGTAGCAGACTGCTAGTCTGTGTTTTCCAGGCAGAGAGGCATCAACTATGGGGAAGGCTGAGCTTACGTGTTTTCCTGCCATGTGTACTAGTTTGCCGACCATGTTGTCAAGTTCTTCGTCATTTTCGAATTCGATGTTTGTTTCGATGCTTTCGTAGTTTCTGTGCCAAATGTAGACTGGCCTACTGACTCCGTCGCATGAGATGTCTTCGATGTTGGGATCTCGCATGAAGGGGTCGATTCGACCGAATCCTACTAGATCTCTTTCGGCGTGGTAGAGGATCTTGTACCATGAAACGTCCGGAAGCCATCCTAGGCTTATGCGATATTTGTCAACGATTTTCTTTGCTTCTTCAGCGAAGAATCTCCTCGGATCGAGAATCTTTTCTTTTGGTGATTCTATCTCTGCTAGCAGTATTTCGAGAATTCGATGGTAGACGCCTCTTTCGAGTGGATCAAGCTGAAGCTCGTCCATTATGTACTTGTATTCGCCAGTTTTCGGGTTTTGTGCGATAGCTACGTGGGCGAATGGTTCGTAAAGTGGGTATTTTTCGATGATTTTGAAACCTCTAGGCACTGGTTTTGGCGGAGGCGGTGGGATCGAAACTTGCTCGCGTTTCTTGAAATGGAACCTAATTCTGACTCCTTTCAACTTGGCCAGTGCTTGTGTGGGTAGCAGCTTCTTCATCGCATTTCTCCTGTGCCCTTAATATTGATATGTCCAGTCTATTAAATATTGCGTCTTACGACACATCAGTATCACTCTTCCTCCCCTTTAAAGGAGAACGAGAGAACCTTCAACTTGACCAAAGCAACGACTACTACCACGACTACTATCGGAATAATTATCAGAAGTATAGTTGTCAAGGGTAAGCCACCTCCACCCTGCAAAGCAGTTTCAGGCGTAACAGTCAGTGCAGTCTGGTTTCCAGCGCTAACGTAGCCATTTTTGGTCGCATTGGCAACTAGAACAACAGGTAGCTGTGCTATTGTGTTTGGGGCATTGTAAAGGAACGTGCATTGACCTTCTGAATCAGTGATTCCTGTTGCTGTGGAGAAGTTTCCGTAGTTTGATGACATGGTGACTGAAGCATTAGCAATAGGTGTTGCGTTGCAGGCAACGTACGCGTTGATAACAGCCGTCTGGCCTGATACGACAGTCTCTGAACTCGCATTAACCTCCAAGACTAGGGCTCCTGGGTTGACCACAATTACCAACTGGCTCTGTTCGTCGGCGTACCCCTGTTTTATGGCTAGAGCAAAAATGATAACGTCGGTGGGCGCATTAACTTGTGGCGCTGCGAAAGCGAATGTAGCGTTGCCATCGGAATCAGTTAATCCTGTTGTTGTGGAGAAGTTCCCACCATCTTTGGATTCAATGGTGACATTCGCAGCTGTGATGGGCCTCATGTCATAGGAATATGCCACCTGAACGGTCACGTTTGCTTTCTCTTCAGAAATCGTCGCGTTTGGTTGCGCGGCGATTCGAACTATTAGTAGTTTAGGTGTTATTGCGATTGTTGTTTGTTTTTCGCTACCGACGAGTCCATTCTTGTTTGCGGCTACTGTAATGAGGGTGTTTGCGCCTTCACGAGCCGTTATTGATGGAGCTGTGAAAATAAACTCGGCGTTTCCGTTGGGATCTGTGATTTCGGTTGTGTTGGAAAAGCTTCCTCCCAGGCTTGATGAGATTGTGACTGTTGCTCCGGCGATTGGCATTTCTGTGTAGGTTACTTCGGCGGTTATGGTCGACGTTGTTTCTGAAATGATTGTTGCGGGGTCGGCGGTGATCTGCACCAGGAGAGGTGGAAGAACCTTCAGATACCTGAAATCAGAGCCATCTGCATACCCAGTTGCGTTGGCCCTTGCAATTATTCTGATGTTGCTTATTTCTGTAACGTCGGGGGCTGTGAATTTTGTTGTGAAGTACCCTGTTGAATTCGTCAGGCCTAACAGTGGTGCGAAGCTTCCACCTTTTACTGAAAACAATGTGACGGTTGCGCTTTCTATAGGAGTTGCTCCATTTGTCACGTGAACGGTAACTGAGACTTCTTGATTGAAGTTGACTACTTCGTTGCTGATAGTTGTGGACACAATGAGCGCTGCAATATTCTGAACTGTTATCGTTGTTGTGGCAATGTTTTGGCTTGTGCCGTTGAAATCGTCTACCACTGTCAAACTTGCGGCATAAGTGCCAAGTGAAGAGTACGTGTGATTAAAAATAGACAGTGTGGTCCATCCGCTGTTTGCTCCATCACCAAAATCGAAGAAGTATTGGTCAACGCGTCCGTCATCGTGCGAGTCAGCGCCGACGAATGTGACTTCTTGGTTCCGAGCGATCCTGAGTTTGTCTGCCCAAAGAGTTGCGATAGGTCGCTGGTTGCTGTAGCCAATAGGGGCTGATAAGAAGAATATGAAGTCTAGGTTTATTCCGTCGCCTCTTATGGGATTTCCTTCTCCTCGGGGGTTCAACGATTCATGGTAGGGCCCGCTCTTGTCGCCCCAATAATTGTATGTTGCGTCAACCGTGGCTACGCCAATGATATCCATGCCTAAGCCGTTGTCGTAGATGTCGTTGAAGTGGGCTTGGTGATTGGTTCCTCTGTCGTAGAAAATGCCGGCCGTGTTGTTTGATAAGTAATTCTTGGTGATGTTCGTGCTTACGTCTGAGGATACGTAGAATCCGTAGAAGTTAGCTGAAAACGTGTTGTAGAGAATGAGCGTGTTGTCGTAAGCTGTAGCCTCTAGGGTCATTCCGCTGTGGCTGTTGAATGAGAAGCGGTTATGCTCAATGGTTATTTGAGAAGTTGGGTCTCCTGTTAACGCAATTCCGTCTCCGTTTGAAGTTAGGTTATTGTTCTCCACGATGGCACGATTGCATCCAGCTATGTAGACGCCGCTTCCGATGTTACCGGCGAATTCATTATACTCGGCTGTGAAGTCGCCATTGAGTATGGTGATACCGTTTCCCGAATTGTATCTTACAAAGCTGTTCAGGATGACCAAACCGCCGCTTTCCAACGTTATTCCACTGGTTCCATACTCAATTTTGCAGTATGTCAGCGAAGACTGTTGCGTTCCACTTAGCAAAATTGTACTCCAATCTCCAACGTCTGGTGTAAGTCTGTCCGACGTGAAAGTTATTGGCTTGGCGTTTGTGCCATTTGCAATTAGTCGTCCATCCACTGTTATAGAGAAATTTCCTCCGAATCTTACCTCAACACCAGCTTCTATGAACAAGGTCGCCGATGTGGAGACTACTACATTCTTTGACACCACAAATGGGCTGTTCACCAAATTCCACGTAGTATCTTGCGTAATTGGCCCTTCAACGTACGTTGCCTTCACGTCTTGGAATAACGTTCTATTTGCAAAACTAAAAGTACTCACAACCACGACTAACAGAACAATGAGTGGTTTTGACTGTCTTCTCATGATCTCGCATCCATTCTAAATTAAAGCTAGTACTAACCCTCTAGTCGGTGTCAGCTTAAGCATTATGAATTTCAAATAAAACTTCAAAATCTGAACTGCTACGTTTCTTCTATGATGGAGAAACTAGCAAGGGATTTAACGAAGCAAAAGTACATCGTAGAGGTCGATAAGGAGGAAAACGTTTGAGACGCTTCGAGGCGGTTGCTCTGGAGAATTTTCCGTTGATAAAGCCAGGCGATGACATAGCAAGAATCATTGTTGACGTGGTTTTGAAAGACGGTTTGAAACTTGAGGACAGGGATATTATTGTCATTGCTCAGAAAATTCTTTCCAAAGCTGAGGGAAAAGTTGTTGAGCTAAAGGAGGTTGTGCCGTCAAAAAGGGCAAGGGAGATTGCGAAGATGACGGGAAAAAACGAGAAGTTTGTTGAGCTTGTCTTGAGGGACACGAGAAGGATAGTCAAAGTCTCGCGTGACATAATTCTGGTTGAAGACAAGCGCGGTCTGGTTTGCATAAATGCAGGAATAGACAAGTCAAACGTGGAAGGCATTGGCAACTTTGCATTATTACCAGAGAATCCTGACACCTCAGCAGAAAGATGCCGTGAAAAGATTGGGAAATTGACTGGCAAAAACGTTGCAGTGATCGTTTGTGACACTTACAGTCGCCCTTTCAGGCGCGGGCAAGTAAACTTCGCCATTGGCATGGCTGGAATCAAGCCCTTCAAGGATTATAGAGGAAAACAGGACCTTTTCGGAGAAGTTCTCAAAGTGAAAAACGTTGCAGTCGTTGATGAACTTGCCGCTGCAGCAGAACTACTAATGGGACAGGCTGAAGAGGCAAGACCAGTGGTCATCTTCAAAGGACTAGATGGTCTTGTGGAATTTAGCGAGAAGTCCAATGTACAAGAGCTATTCATCCCAAGCGAAGAGGATCTTTTCAGAAATTCGATCTAACTATAAGCTCTGAAGAAATGGGTTGCTACGTTTTTCTTCGCCTATTGTGGTCGTAGGCCCGTGTCCAGTGTAAACAACAAGGTTTTCGGGCAAGCAAGCCAGCTTCTTCAAAGAACGCCTCATATCAGACTCAGACCCCCCTGGAAAATCCGTTCTTCCAATTGAGCCTGAAAACAAAGTGTCCCCACTAAAAACCTCATGGTCGCCTAAGAGTGATATGCTACCACGGCTATGGCCTGGAGTAAGGATGACCCTGAGCGTTGTTAGTCCAAACTTCACAGCGTCTCCTTCTCGTAGCAGCACATCAGCTTCTGGCGAGAAATTCTCAAAACCGAAAAATTGGCCGCCTTCTCTACTCGATTCACCCAGCATGTGCGCATCCAATTCATGAATCAAAATAGGTGCATGAAACTTCTCCTTGACAATTCCATTTCCGCATACGTGATCTGGATGACCATGCGTGTCAACGACATATCTTAGTTTCAGGGCATTCGTATCTATGTACTTGAAGATTCTTTCTGCTTCAGAGTAGTCATCAAAACCGGGGTCGATGATAACTGCTTCCTTTGTTTTTTCGTAGCTTGAGACGTAACAGTTTGTGAAGAGTGCTCCGACAGTGAACATCTGTACCTTCATGATCTTTCTGCCATTCGTATAGGTCTTGAGCTAATAAATCGTTTCGTTCCTACTACCCATTGGAGCCAACACCAAAACTGATAAATCTTCAAATGAGAAGCATTTATTGGAGACTGGGGAACGCGTGAATCTGCAGGAGATTGAAGAGGCACTTAACTGCT